>Ga0210396_10000438_pt1 | contig 55824 bp, 54 predicted proteins | sample IncBWH17OmetaG_FD_155466 | JGI IMG/M metagenome (GOLD analysis project Ga0210396, IMG submission 155466) | Forest soil microbial communities from Barre Woods Harvard Forest LTER site, Petersham, Massachusetts, United States - Inc-BW-H-17-O ... | reverse complement strand
GAAACATCGTATTCAGTTCCTTTAAAATTTTGCCAGCCATACTTTACATAGGCTGAATCGGGAGCAAACTCTCCTACACCCTCGTCAAGGTTACCCGAATTAGGTATTCTGTAGTCGCCCCAGTTGCAAATTAATGTCTTGTTCCATGTGCCGGTAAATTGGTTATTGCAATCACCATCATCACCGCTGTTAAGATCATCATAATGAATATTCCCTGATTTGTCGGTGTACCAAGAGGTCATAAAACTTCCTAGAAGTCGCCCCGTACAGGGCAGTTCGTTAGTGGCTTCTATGAAGTTGTATTTGCCTGTAAGTATCCCTTCTTTAACAGTGTCACCAAAATCGGGGTTTGTTTCAACATACCATGCATGTTCAAGCGCAATAAAGCCGGTAAAGTATCTCACTGTATCCCATTTCCGGGTATAACCGGTAACGACATATGCTGTAGCATTAGGTGCATTTCGTTTAATGCTGGTGAACTTGATTTGAAACCGGGAATAATTTTTGCCAATAAATCCAACAATAGCTCTATTGGGCGTATTCATCCATAAAAAGGAAAGGTCGGTATGCGTAAGTTTATTAAGTACATCAGCGCTATTCTTGTAACCTGCATTAACGGAATCGATGTTTAGTTCATTGCCCATTTGAGCAAATGCAGGACTAGAAATAAGGAGGATTAAAAATAGTGAAGCGGAAATTAGTGATCTCATTATAATTCTAAGATAGTGATTCTTTCATCTGCTTATTCATATATCCAAACGCCTTACTAATAACCTCTGAATAACTCTTTTCAATAAATGTTTCTGAATTACCTGTGCGCTTGCTAATGGCAGTTAAATGAAAACTGCCATCATCATCTATATCGAGTGATATGGTATAAAGTTGCAGTATATGTTTTAGCTTAGTCGTATTTCGCATACTGCAACCTGATTCTTACAGCTTAGATTTAATAAATTCTATAGCGGAACTATTAGCATCAGCCGATGATACTTTATCGAATTTTGGATTGCTGGGATTAGCAAAACCATGGTCGGCGTTATATGATTTAACGGTAAGTTTTTTACCTGCTTTATCCATATTAGCTTGAAAGGTCTTTACCACATCAGGGTTTATCCATTTGTCCTGTGTTGCAAATAGGCCAAGCACATCGCAGTTCAATGATTTCAGTTTATCTATATCAGTCTCAGGCATGCCATAATACATAACACAAGCGGCAGTCTGTTTACCCGCTGCAATAGCAGCTTGTAGTGAATAACCACCGCCAAAGCACCACCCTATAGTAAATATGCGTGCATCAGTTCCGGCAAAGGCAATAGCACCTTTTATAATATTCATAATACGGTCGTTGGTGGCAGCTTTCATATATTTCCCGGCCGAATCGGCAGTGGTGGCTACTTTGCCATCATACATATCTACTGCTATCACGTTCACATTGCCCAATGTCTTTTGCAGTTCATCGGCACGCTGCTTTATATAATCATTCAGGCCCCACCATTCGTGGGTTATAATGAGAAAATTCTTTGTGGGGGTGGGTGCTAATACCTCATAAGCTGAACCTGTTTTGCCATCGGCTGTGGCAAAGTTTATCATCTTTCCCGCCTGTGCCGTATAGTTAAACGGTATAGGGTCTTCGTGTGCTGCCACAAATTCAGGGTCGTCGGCCATAACTCTCATGCCACCTGTTGATGGCTTACTGCAGCAGGCCATAGGCTGGGCATAACTTAATGAGCCAGCTAATAATAAAATGGGGAGTATTATCTTTTTCATGACAATTGATATTATTTAATAAAATCAAATGTACGAAAAATGACAACCTATTATTTATTACACAATAGTGTCGGGACTATATATCTCCCTAATACTCAAATAAGAATACTTAAGCTATAACCGTTTTCAAAACACCACGGTCAGCGGCATTTTCCCAGGCATTAATACCGAGTAGCCTGTTGCGCACCTTATCATAAACCACGTCAACCTTCAGGTCGTTAAGTTTATAGTAAAATGCTTTTTGCAATTCATGGTCCTGTATTACACCAATCAGTTTTCCTTCACCAAATACAAGTTTGCTCCTTTTATCAAGTGATAGGTCATTAAATTCTTTTGTCAGCATGCTTCTGTTTATATTGTATCGCTCCAATAATCAACCTGATTATTCCTCTATCTTTTCTTCTACCTTTTCCTCTTTTACTTTCTTAGGCGCTTTTTCTATCTTTTCAATGGAATAGCCGCTTTTGGTAAGCTTGTTCATCATTTTGCTTACTTCAATTTTCACGTGGCGTTCAAGGTTCCCAATAAAAGGAGCATGAAAAGCCCATGTAAGTGTATGGGTATCGGGTACTGCGGTCCAATGTAAATGGTCCTTCAGTTTGTATTGTTTAAACCTCACCGGGTTAGCGGCTTCAATCTCTTCCAGCTTTTCAAAAATCTGTTTGTCTGTCATAGCGCGTGTTTATTTGTGTTTTTTAGGTAAGGCGTTTAATTAGTTTTCGGCAAGTACCGTTGGGAACTTAACCGTAACCGGTTGGTCCTTGAATTTAAAAGCAACGGTATAGTTGTTCTGTACATTCAGGGCACCATCAAAGAACATATTTAAAGGAGTGCGTGCTGTTTTAAAATAAGATGCAATTACTATGAACCTCTTTTCGCGTGTATCGGGCATTTTGCCGTTAATAGTGGCATGGCCTTCGGTGATTGCAGTAATGGCTTCATTTATCAAAGTAAGGTCAACACCTCTCACTGTATTACGTGTTTTAAGCGGAAGATCTTCCAGGAACTCCCTGCGTAAAGAATTGTTGGGTGAAGGTGTGTTGCCCGGCTTTAGTTTTATCGTTTTAGTTGGAAATTTCATTGTTTTTATGATTTACAGAAATTAGGCAATATTGCTGATTTCAGTAAGATACACCTATTTATCGGATAAATGCTTATTTAATTTAGTGCTATTCTTACAGAAAGCTGCTAAACCCTTGTTTTGCAAGGCTTACAGGGGGTTAAACTAAATTCAGTTAAAACGGCGCTTATTGCCTGGTAAACTTGTGGCTTATGGTCCTGGTGCCATCAGTCACTTCCATAATATACATGCCTTGTGGTAAAAAGGCGGTATTTATAGTAAAGTTATTACCACCTGTTTGAACAGCCTTAAAGTTGTACGAATTTACCTCCATACCTGCCATGTTGAATATCCTTACAAAAACAGGTGCGGGACTATCTGCGTTGTATGAGATAGTCGTGTGATCGGTAACAGGGTTAGGATAAATGCTTATTGCAGATGTAACGGGTGTAGTAACAGCCACTGTAGGTGAATATGTATATGTCCCGTCGAAATCGGTTTGTTTTAGTCGGTAGTATGATGTACCGCCCCAAGGCTGTTCATCAATAGAAGTATAATACAATGTGCTAACACTGTTGCCTGCCCCTGCAACATCAGTTACGGTTATATAGTTTACACCATCGGTAGTTTTTTCAATGGTAAATGATTTGTTATTCACTTCAGTAGCAGTACTCCAGTTAATGGCAATACTGTTTGAAGATGCGAGATATTGAGCACCAAAGCTCAAAAGATTTATTGGTAATGCAATTGTGCCGCTTATATGGGTTATCCATATAGAATTGGATGAGCTTTTGCTGAAACTGAAGGTGAGTTTATTGGTTGAAGAAGCCATTGCATAAGCATCTTTGCCAATATAAGGACTGCTGAAAGCCGGTTCAAGGTCTTTTTGAGCTGATGCTGCTATTGTGCCGGATGAAATAGTGCCCAGGTCGCCAAAAACACCGCCAATGATCATGTCTTCCTCATCGGCATCATTATCGGTAATGCTTGCGGTTGTACCACTTGATGAACTTATGGTGGAAATAGAAACGCTATTATCATCGTCAACATTCTGCAGTGCAATTGCCTCAGCATAATAAGTACCGGTGCCCGATACGGTTACTGCCACAGGGTGACTGCCTGTTGAAAGTTCGTTAAATGTGAAAAGGGCAATCTTATCTCCGTTATCGGAAATGGTGCTGATCTGGTGGCTGCTGTTTGAATTGTACGTGGCGCTAACCGAGCTGAACCCGGTATAATGCACAATTACCAATACTTCAGTAGAGTTGCCCTCATTATCAAGGTTCCATGAGGCATTCGAGGTACCTGACTGTGGAATAGTTTGGTAAATAGCAACCTGCGCGGTTGATATGTTTGAAGAAAAAAGAAAGGAAAGAACAATGACGCTGACCCTGTAAATTAGCCTCATATAAATAGTATGTATAATTTTTAAAGGCGCAAAGATAGAAGAAAATAGATAACTCGTTCTGTTTCAATAATTTTTGATTATAAAAAAAGAAGCCCGTAAATCAATAAAGATCTACGGGCTGCATATTGTGTATAGTTTAATTCAGTGCCTCAATTAAGGCAGAATAGGAAAACCTTCACCCTGGTTATTGAACTTTTCAGCCTGCTTGGCATCAATACTAAGTGTAGCATGAGGTACGCTCAATAATCTTTCCTTGGGTATTAATTTGCCGGTTACCCTGCAAATTCCATAGGTTTTATTCTCAATACGTACTAAAGCATTTTGCAAATTCTTTATGTATTTCTCCTGGCGTAATGCAAGTTGCGCAGTTTCTTCTTTTGTTTCACTATCTGTACTGCCTTCCATAGCATTAAAGGTAGGGGAGGTGTCATCGGTGCCATGGTCATCTACGTGCGAAAGGGTTCGCTTAAGGGCTGCATGGTCGCTTGTTGCCTCTTCTATCTTTTCATTAATAAGCTTACGGAACACAGCCAGTTCTTTTTCAGAATAACTGTTCTTTTCTTCTGAACCCACTGACTTGCCAGCTTTAACCGGTTTTGCTTTCATATACTGTTTACACTAAATTTAATACTTACTTGGTTTCTTTCTTCTTGTCTAAATGAGCTTTGATAAGTTCATTAGCTCTTAATACAGCGGTGGTTTTGTTTTTAAAACCTGTTTCGCCTTCTACCATTTTCTTGCCGTGAAAAATAGAAATTTCTGTTTTGGCAGTCCTTTCGGTCTTCTTGCCTTCAACATCTTTCATTTCCTGTTTGTTCTTTTGGTAGATGTTCAGGTGACCTACTTTTGCAATTGACTTGCCTCTTGGTTGCGCTACTTTTGCCATGATCGTTTTGTTTTTACGTGGACGGTTTGATTTACCCGCTCAGTTTGATGCAGGTAATACTTTCTTGATTATTTTTTCAGGTCTCTTCTTATTGTATTCAGCTTTTCTAATCCTTTAACGGTTAACTTCTTTTCATCAACCGATTCAATAGCACGCTCAACATAAACGCGGTTCATATCAATGGTCAAAAGAATTTTGTAAAGGCAATTAATCTGCTCGTCTGCTTTCATAAGGTGTATTACAACCCTATTAGCAGGTTGGCATTATTTGGTATAGTAGGCAATATTGCCTAATTTCTGCAAAGTACGTTCTTTAATCGGATAATTGAGCATTTAATTTGGGTTGAGAAATAAATAGTTAAAAGCAGTTCACCATATAATCGATTGAATTGAACAGTAATAAGAATAAAACAATTTTATATTTGCCCACCAAATAGTATTTATTAAATGAAAAAACAGATTCTTTTTGCCTTAATGGGCATGGTTGTAATGGTAAGTTGCAATAACAGTACAAAAACTGAAAGCGCTTCAAGTGATGAGGCTTTTCAGAAATTAGGAGAAGATTTTTTGAAAGGATATCTGGCATGGAGGCCTCAAGCTTCAGTTGCACTGGGCCTGCATGAATTTGATGGCAAAGTAACCGATTACAGCAAGGCATCTATTGATAGTGAAGTTACAAGATTGAAGAACTACGATAAAATGCTGCTGGCTATTGATACTAACAAGCTCAGCACAAAGAACTATTATGACTACCGTATTTTGCAAGGTGGTATACGCAACGAGATATTTGCAATACAGGACCTGGGCGAATTCACGCATAACCCGCTTACCTATGCCGGAGTTATTGATGTGAATATTTATGTGAAAAGGAATTTCGGGCCGATAGAGGACCGCATTAAATCGATCATATCAATTGAGAACCAGGCACACAACATTTTTGCTGCTGCAAGGGCCAACCTCAACGATTCATTACCTAAGCCCTATGTCGAAACCGCCATTGAAGTAGCTAAAGGCTCAGCTGAGTTTTTAGGCGGAGACCTTATTGTGGCCTTGAAAGATGTGAAGGACACAGCCCTTATGGCACAGTTTACTATTGCCAATAAGAAAGCAATTGAAGAAGTGAACGCATATGCTGATTATTTAAAGACCGAGAAGTTGCCTAAGGCAAACAACAAATATGCAATTGGTAAAGAGAACTATCGTAAAATGCTTTTGTATACCGAAGGTGTAACCTTATCACCGGAAAAGATACTGGAAATAGGTATGAACGAATTAAAGAAAGAGCAGGAAACGTTTAACACAGCTGCAAAGATCATCGACCCGAAGAAGAACCCGGTTGATGTATATCACGATATGCAAAAGGAGCACCCAACTGCAGAAGAGTTGATACCGGATGCAAAGAAGAACTTAGAAGCTATTCGCCAGTTTTTGGTTGACAAGAAGATTGTAACCATGCCATCGGAAGTGAGGGTAAAGGTTCAGGAAACACCTGAATATGCACGTGCATCGAGCACTGCATCTATGGATACTCCCGGCCCTTTCGAAACCAAAGCTACTGAGGCTTACTACTATATAACACCTGTTGACCCAAAATGGACCGACAAGCAAAAAGAAGACTGGTTATCGCAATTCGATTTTTATACTACCGATAACGTTACCATACATGAAGCATACCCGGGCCACTATACCCAGTTCCTGCATTTGAATGCTTCATCGGCAACCAAAATTGAAAAGATATTTGGCAGCTATGCCTATATTGAAGGCTGGGCTCACTATTGCGAAAAGATGATGGCTGATGAAGGTTATGGCCACAATGGCGATAGCGTTAGGGCAGCTAAATACCGCCTTGCACAATCGGGCGATGCGCTATTACGCCTCTGCCGTTTATGCGTTTCTATTAAAATGCATTGCCAGGGCATGACATTGGATGAAGGTACCAAATTCTTTATGGACAACTGGTACCAGGGCGAAAAACCTTCGCACCAGGAAGCATTACGTGGTACATTCGATCCGGGTTATTTGTTCTATACCATTGGCAAACTGGAAATTCTGAAACTGAGGGAAGATTATAAGAAACAGGAAGGTTCGGCCTTTACCTTACAAAAGTTTCATGATATGATGCTTGACAACGGTATGCCGCCAATCCACCTGCTGCGCGAAATTATGCTGAAGGATAAGAGCACCTGGGGCGACGCGCTGTAGAATCATAAGGTTTTGATACTACAAACTGATTTTTAGTAAGAACCGGAAATGATTTTTATTATTTCCGGTTTTCATATTTTTTACACCCAACCTTTGGGCACTTGATAGCGTCTATTAATATAGAAGGCTTGATCCCCCTGTTTTAGGTCAATAATTAGTTTTCCGGTTACTCATGTTTCAATTTCGGAACAAACAACTTAATTCCTTTAAATAGAAAAAGCTCTATTTATTAATTGTGTTTTTTATCGTTCAGCCTCAGCTGCCTGTTAATACGTTGTGTCCGAAATATTTAAATCAATAAGATGAAGCAACCTTCCTGTTTAGTAACCAAACTGTTGATGAGTAAGTTTACCGTATTAATACTGCTGTTGCTCTCGGTATTTGCCCAAGCCCAGGAAGATCCTAACGAACATGTATTTGAACCCGACCGGCTGGTGAAACTTCAAGATACTTTGACCGTTACCGGAACAGTTACGTTTGTGCTTGCCGAATTAGATGGAGATTTCCATATCAGGGTCAGGATGGATTCGGACTATGTAAGGCTTAGTAAGAAGAATTTTACGCGGCAGGATAGCTGCCTTATTGTTGAAATAATATGTGCCCACCAGGCCATCTTCCCTATTTCATGTAACTGCCAGAATTATACCAACAAAGTGCCCATACCCACAGTTGGGGCTAAAGTGAAAGTTACCGGCAGGCTGGTTTTTGATAGGCGCCATAAGTGGACAGAGTTACATCCTGTATATGAAATGCATGATGAAAAAGAAGTCCAGTTTGAGCTTGTTGCTTCTGTAAACGAGGTGAATACCTCACACACAAACAGCAGGCCCATAATGACTCGCGAATTTAATACCATACACTTTATGGGAATGGCTAAGCCTTCGGTTGGCAATGATCAGCTTATGGATAAGTACCTCACTAATATGAATATGCTACAAAGAAAGATCAGCTATAATTTGAATGATCTTAAAAGCAGATAATTATTCTGACCTGTATTTATAAAAGGTCAATTCCTTTGTCTTTAGGTTAAGCTTTACGTAGCCGCTCCTTATGCCTATGTATACATGTTTTTCATCAATTACAGCAATTGAGTTAGGGTAAAGGCTTTGCCAGAATGTATTGCGCAGCACCACTTCTTTCTTAAAGCCATTGTGCAAAATGTAAAAGCTTTCGTGCGAAGCAATTAAAATTTGGTTGTTGTAAATAGCAAATGCTTCTGGTGCATCTTCAAAACCAACTATTCCGGTATAAGCAAATATATTATTGGCAGTATCGAGCCGGTATAAAGCGCCATTGTTTACTGATAAATGTGCAAGTCCCTCAAAAAAATAGATGGAATCGTGGTATTGAAATATCAATTTTACGTTACCCGATTTTATCTGAACAACTTCTTTAGGCTTTCCGTTCGGTATATATTTTAGTTCGCCTCCAAATTCACCTCTGTCAATACCTATAAGCCTTCCTTTAGGCAGTTTAAACTGGGTATTTGTATCGCCCCCGGCTTTGGTAATTTCAAGTTGCCCGTTTTTATTAAATACCGAAAACTCATCGGTAGATACATTAAGGGTATACCATTCATCAGTACTATAAAGGGGAGGCTTCATTCTTTTAAAGTCAGCTTCAGAATAAGATTGCCCTACTGCATTTGAGGTATAAAAGCATATTGCTATTAAAATTGAAGATATTTTGCCTTTAAACCTGTTTAACATGGGGCAAAACTACCCCAATAATGCAGAAAGCCATATTTTTTGCATTATTATAGCATTATTACTGATTATTTTGGCTTTGTTATTCAGAAAGATGCTATATTCGCAGCCCTTACTAAAAAAAGCTATGATAATAGTACACATTAAAGAAGGCGAAAACCTCGAGAGGTCGATAAGCGCTTTTAAAAAGAAGTTTCAACGTATTGGAATTGTTAAGGAACTTCGTTTGCGCAAGGTTTACAATAAGCCTTCAGTTGTACGCAGACAGAAGAAGCTTAAAGCTATCCTTCGCCAGAAGTATATCAATTCGCAGGATTAATTTCTATATTTTTTCCGCTACCAAAGCATGGCTTTAGCTATGGCTTAGTTATTATGGCTGTCCTAAATTCCTAATAGTTCCCTCTTTATCCCTTTTGGTATCAAGGTTTGTGCTATTTTCGCAAGCTTAGTAAGCCTCCTTAGCTCAGGGGTAGAGCAACTGATTCGTAATCAGTTGAGAAAAAGACACAAATATCAGTAAATCAATGCTTTAGATTTATCATAAGTACGTCAGGTGCGGAAATCAGGTGCGGAATGTATTTTTTTACTCCCTAACTCATAATGTTCCAGCATAGAGAAAAACGGCACCTAATGGGGTGCCACATTTATAAGATCAGTCTTAAATGTGCTAATTGAAACTACTTATTCCCCTTGCTTTTCTTATTTTCTTCGGGAAATATATTAAACCCATTTTTATTCCTGGCCATAACCTGTTTATCCAGGTAATGCTTTTCTTCCACTTCTCTTCCAGAGTGGTGAATGGGCTTAATATTGTCACTCTTTTGCAAATGCAGTGCGGTTATATTCGTTTTACGCAAGCATTTGAAGGTAAGTTTTCTCCCAGTATTTAGCTGGCTATAATAATGGTTAAAGCCTTTTGTAAGGCCATCACACATTCGCAGCCTGTTGTCAATAATTTCTGGGGCTAATAAGTAATTGCTTGTGTTCTTAAACTTTTCATAGCCCAGACTATTAAGGAATATCTCATGTTCAGAGCTAATTGGGTAGGGAATATACTGCTTGCTTGAACCGGTAAGACCTTTTCTTCTATTAACTTTTAAGTTTTCAATTAGAATGTAACTTGGCACACCATCTTCTTCAATTATATCATTGAATTTTAAATTGACAATCTCTTCTCTCCTTGCACCGGTGAAAAGTGCAAGTTGCAACCCATCTATAAGCCAAGATTTATAATAATTTTCCCTGTTTCTCCGTACATAATTATATACTGGCTTTACTCCATTCTCAGGTGTAATTTGCATTAATAGTCTCGCCCACTCATCTTTGGAAATTGACAATGAAGTAAAGTAAACTGTCCTTCGTTCAACTCCGTTAAATAGGTTTTGTAACGGGTACCCCAATTCTCTGTTAAGCCAAATTTCAAATCTTTGAAAGCAATCCAATCTCTTATTATATGTGAAGTCACCCGAAGGTGCTGAATTCAATGCTTTATATAGTAGATTGACTATTTCATTAGTTAAGAAATTCGTAATGGTGAATTTAGAAAGGTTGATTCCTTTATCTGTTAGGCATTTGCTCAAGAATTCATAACTCGCAACAAGGTCTTTAAGGTATTTTTTGCTTCTCAATTTTGCTTTGTAATCTGGAATACCAACTCCATGTAAGGAGTCAATATATTTAGCTAAAGCATCTATAAATAATACGGGTCTGGTTTCTTTTAAAGTATCTCCACTAAATTCGGACTCTTCCCGATGTGTTCCATCTTTTACCAGCTTTTTGAACGCAAGAGTTTCAGTGATGGCTTGGTCAAGGTCTCTTGTATCTAATTGTTTGAGTTTCCTATCATTTTTTGTTCCAGGAACGTGAATTATGGCAACATAATGCTGCCTGTCGCCATTAATACATGTATTTAATGGTTTATTGGTTTTAGCGCAGTTCTTTGAAACGGTTGTACCACATAGGTCACATTGAATATGCAGACCTTTTATTCTTTTGGTGGGAGGTATGTAAAGGTTTTTTTTCATTGAATAGATTTTTTGCTTGATATGTTCTATTCCTCTTTTTTAATCTTCTCCAAAAAGCTTTTGGCAGCCTCACTCTGGGGCACATATCTTTTTTTGAAAATTGGTTTGTCTTCAAGCTCTCTCGAAAGCATTCGTAATCGAATTATATCGTCATTCAAGAAGGCTTCATACGCTTCATTTGCTTTTTCGCCAAACTTCCTGACTATATAGGGAATAAGCCCACCATGTAAAGCACTATAAAGCTCCGTGGCATATATAAATCTATGCCTGCCGGTTTCTTTAGGGAAAATCTTTACCTTATTATCCTTGCACCAATTAATAAGTGTATCAAAGTTCTTATCACTAAAACCTAATACGGAACAGGCTTCTGTTAATGTTAGAGTTTTGAGCATTTATCCTCGTTTTCTGTTATAAGGACAGAACTCGAAGAATATTGGAAATTTCTTTGTGTAAGTATAGAGGAATAGTAATTGTTTTCTTTAAATAGAAAACAATCCCGTATTACAGTAACCCTTAGAAGGTGGAGGCCTAACGGTAAAATAGATTAAGATGATTTACTCTCCACGCAATTGCTGCTTCATATGTTGGTGTGGCAGCTTCGGCGACCCTAAATTGATAGTGATGTACCTTTAAGTTGCTGCCATTGCCTTGTATTGGTGGGTATACTTGATGAAGCATTTCGTGATGTATAATGTGCTCAATAAAAAATTCAGGTACTTCATCTGTATCAAGTGCGGGATGGATTCTTATGAGTAATTCAGAAGGAGAGTATGTTCCGAAGGCTATTGATGTTTTTCGTTTTACATTTTTGCACCCATACTTACTCCAAGTTATCTTCCCTTTTATCGCCCCACCAAAGTGCTCGTTGTTTAGACGGTTAAAAAGCTTCTGAAGGTTATATTTCTTGCCCCTCGTTCTTATTCTCAGCTTACAGCTATTTCGCTGGGGGTGTATATAATCTTGCCCTGACCAATTCTTGTTTGACAGCATCGGTTTATTTTGTGGCCTTTTGTAAACTTCATCGATTTGATTTTTCTTGGGAAATAATATGTGGCCAATGAATTTTATTATTCTTCCTACTTTGCTGCTATTCTTATTTGGTTTTTTCATTGTTTTTGAGTTTTATTGCTCATTTATGAGCAAGTGATTGCATAGATTTATTTAAATCTGTTTTATTGTTATGTGATTCTTTTGCTTTTTTATTTACCGGGCAAGCCTATGTCTATGCATGATGTGTAAATCCAGTTACCTCAATGTAGATATTAGGCCTAATGTGTGCAGGTTGTCACAATCTTCTAAAAATGATTTCTTCCAGATATGAGCCTGAGTAGACCGTTAAATTATTGGAATAGGACCTTATATAAGATAAAATATGCTGACAGGTACGTTTTATCTTTAAAGTAATAAAGTTGTTATTAGAAATAATAAATGCAGTATTATTATGGGAATAAAGGAGATTGACGTTTATTTGTTTGGTTAACCTTTTTAAGTATCCCACAGTTACTTTCATTTTATTTGTTTTTTACCCTTATACGATTATAGATATTGGAAAGTTCCTGAACTCAAAATAATATTGTAGGGGTAATAAGGTTGGCAAGTTGCCTTATTATCCATTTTCTCTGCCGTATCCTTATAAGGATGTAATTAAAAAGAATACATTTAAGTCTTTATTTTTTCAGTTATATGCCTAAGAAACAAGCCAAGGTATCCAGCAAGGCCAAGATGGTTTTCGGCAAAGCCCTTGGTGAGTTACATTGTACAGATTGCCTGGACATGCTTAAACGGCTTCAGGTTGAGCATGGTGAGTTTATTGACTTGATATATATCGATCCACCATTTAATAGTGGTAGAAGCCGGTATATTTCTGCTAAAGGCAATAAGATTGGCTATGAAGATGTGTGGAGCAAAATTCCATATAAAGATACACTGAATGAGTTGAGAAGTTTGGATGAGGATCTTTATAGTCTGGTAAACGTATTGGCCAAGAGTCGAAATGACCGACCATATTTATATTTCATGGCTATTCGTATCTTGTATATGCATAAAGTACTGAAGAAGACCGGTAGCTTTTACTTGCATTCCGACCCATCTATGTGTCATTATTTAAAGGTAATATGTGATCATATATTTCGCAACTCAAATTTTAGGAATCTGATAATTTGGAACCGGGCTATTGTTGCAAAATCAAGTAAAAGTCGGTCAAACTCCTGGCCGAAGAACCATGATATTTTGCTTTACTACGTGAAAAGTAAAAAATCAATTTATAATAAGCTATACCTGCCTTATAGCGAAGAATATTTGAAGAGGATGTTCAGGGAAAAAGATGAGAAGGGCAATCTTTTCCGATGGCAGGTCTTTGCTACTTATTCAACGTCCCGGTTTGAGAAGTTGAAGAAGGAGAATAAGCTGCGGAAACTACCAGGCGCTAAAAATTACGAATACAAACAATTTCTGCAAGATAGCCGGGGGATTCGTATACCGGATGTGTGGAACGATATTAAGAATATTAAAATAACCGATGAGTCTTTTACCGGCTACCCTACTCAGAAACCTGAAGAATTATTAAAGCGCATTATTCTTTCTGCCACAAATGAAGGTAATACAGTTGCGGACTTTTTCTGCGGTAGTGGCACAGCGCTTAAAGTTGCCAATAAGTTAAAGCGTAAATGGATTGGAGTGGATAGTTCAAAAGATGCTATAAAAATTGCCACCAAGAATATTAATGGGCCTTCTCAATCCAGTGTCGCCAAATAATATACATAGCCATAGTATCAAGTTCACAATATTTTAGGAGTGCTGTTTTAATATTGCTCTTAGCAGTTTGGCTCCTTCTGCCTCTTCCATAAAGCATATCATAATAAGCTCTCATAGCAGCGGTACCTTCTTTAACCACATCATTCTTCTCAGCTTCGCTCATATCATCCGATAGTGTTTCATATGGGCTCTGGACCTGCCCTTCTTTAATGAGCAGGTATTTCTTCAGCCATGGTATATTATGCAGATATGCATTATTATTCCAGATTGCCGGTAATGTCTTCTTAATTGATGTTTTCCCCTTCATGTCCGGGTGAAAGTAATGTTCAAGCGTAATGTCATTCATATCAATAAACGCCCCGGTATCATCCTTATCCATTTTTACAACATTCTCCAACCAGGCTTTCAATTCATCATCTTTATGATTGCGTTCAATCATTTGGTTATATATTGTTCTTAGCGTGGAGTTTTCATATTTTGACCAAATCAGCATGGTGCCATCACCATTTTTTTTCACCATCTCCATTAACGCCCTGGCAAAATCAAAGTTGGGAAATCTTGCCTCTGTATTTATCCACTCCATGTGTCGTGGCGGTTCACATGGGTTATCCACAATATGGCAACTCCACTGAAAAGCAACCGTCTCAAATGGATGTAATCCGATATGAAAAGGAAGACTGCATATTGATGCCTCAAAATCTATTAGGTACAATGGGTACGCCCAAGATTTTAACACGTTCTTGAGGTCTTTTGAAAACCATTCCTTATTCTCCTTGGTTTTAGCAATTTGCAGCTTCTGCCGGATACCCCTTGAGCCCATTTTGCCATCTTTTTTTAACAGTGCATCGGGTTCAATGTCATATAAGCTGGTCTTCTTTCTCTCTATTAAATGGTTTGCATAGTTATCACGCAGGCTACCCAGGTAATATAACTCAGAGATATGAGGATTGGGGTCAGCAAGCCGGCCCATGCACTCATAATAGCCGCTTTTCTTTTTATTGGTTGCACGGAACTCACACTTAAAACATTCCTTATTTAAAGGGCCTTGTATTTTTTTTATTTCAGAATTCCCCAAGCTTTTAAGAAATTCTTCTGAAGTACTTTTGACCATGGCCTGCCTTACATTTACCTCATCGGTAACATCAACCAATACCAGAATGTTGTCTTTGATCAGCTGTTTGTGTTCTGCAGAACCAACTCCGGGTAGAAACTCTACATCAATCTTTCTGAAGGTTGATTCAGGGTCAGGCTCTTCACGAATAATCTTGAACCAGCCTGCAGCACCTTCCAAGCTTGTGTTCTTTGACTTATCCGGCATTAGAAGGTAAGGCGTTATTACTGCCTTGGGGAATGCCTCCTTTAATACATAATACTGGAATGCCACATCTTCGTAATATTCATCCTGCATTTCCCGTCTCTGGTCGTCATCTACCGAATTCCAACTCTTTGATTTAACTTCGATAAGATCAAATTTGTTGCCATCCTTTTTTAAAATATCAATGCGTATAATTTTGCTACCACTTTCAATGGCCGGTTCAAAAAGCGTTATTTTCTTATTATTTGCCAGCAATTCTTTCGTTTCTTCAAGGGCATAACCGGTACCATTGTCAGTTTTTACCTCGATACCAACCGGGTAGAGTAGTTGAGCGTATTTGCCTATCAGGTAACCACCTTCAGCAAGGTACATCATGTATTCGTTTTCCTCGTTGCTATTGGGATAGCCTTTTTTCTTGTAATACAGCTTTGTCGGGCAATCTCTGGCTATCTTAAAATCGGACTTTGAAAGAGTTCTTTTAGGTCGTTTCATGTAATAATATCACATTATCTATAAGGGTCTTAAAGATATAATATTATTAGTCAAAGTCATAGTAAGTCTTAAAGCTGATAAAATCTGTTAAGTATAATAGTTCAAATCAATTTGAGATAGTACAGTCAAACCCTTTTATAAATATTTTCTCTTTTTGCTTTTCAAAATCCCTTAAAATCAATGGCTAACATCTTCCCATTTAGATTTTTTATCGACTTGAAAAATCAAATAAATTCCATAATCGGATTTAGTTCCATCAATATATCCTATCATTTTATTTGAATAATTTTTATTCTTAATATCCTTGTTAGAGGTCAGTTTCAATTCTATTAAAATTTGACCAACGAAGCCATATGAAATCACAAAATCAGTTCTGTTATTATTAAGTAATTGCTCTTCTCTGCGGATAGTTGTTTCATTTTCACGTATTCCTCTTCTCATTAAAGCTAATTCAAATTGTGATTTTATTGTTTTCTGGATCAACTCTTCACGTTTTTTAGCTACGCCATGCTCTTGCATAAATCTATATGCACCTTCTTTTTCAACCCATTTCTTTATATCAACATCAATAATATCTTGAATCATGAAGCAAAGCTCTTCCGGTGAATTTATTTTTAAATATCTCCTACGGCGTAATTCATTATATTTTTCAATTGACTCGGCGTAAGAACCTGGCTTGCCAATAGCATTAAGATAATTGAATTGTACTTTATTTAATGCATTTTTTAATGAGCTAAAGCCCTCCCACTTTGTATAAGTCATTATGATCCTTTCTAATTCAAGTATCAATTCAATATTATTTACCTGTATTAATCTATTATAGTAGGCGAATACAATATTCCATGTATGAACCTATTATATTTATTCTTTTTCTGTTTCGTTGATGCATATGATTTCACAAAAAATCAAACGGAAATTACCCTCACTCCCAACGAAGCTATAAGGGGTAGAAAGAAGAAGGAAATATATAATGCCCAACAAGTGACTCTTGCCATAAATAAACGTAAAGCCCAAAACCTCAGACTCAAATGTGAAAAATTATGCCCACATGTTCAACCTATTTATTTGGGAAGAAGACGGCAAAAGCTACTTAATGACTGGGCTACACAAAGGGTCAATTAAATAGAAGAGGCAAATGCATCCGATTAGGTATATGTACTGATGTAAGACACTGTATTGGTAGGTATATTTGGCGCTAACTATATCTCTGATGGTAGAAGAAAATAATAAGACAGGTGAATTACTAAGAGTAGTGTGGTTAAAAAGAGACGAATTCTATAAAGAGGAGAAAACTCTTAGAGACTTATACTTGCTTGATGGTAGCCATAATGAATTGGATTATTCAATTATCAATAAGATATACGAACAAATGGAAGTTGTTAGGAAATTCTACCACGACTACCTTGCTTCACAAAATGACCTGCTCACATACAGGACTAACCGGAAGTAAAGAAGATTTACTTGGAATATTGAGTAGAACGCCCACGTGCTACTTTTTGTAATATATCTTCCTTTCGTACAATATCAATCCACATTCTAATATCTGTTATAATATTTGTGTTAGGGTCGTAATACACAGAAACAATTCTGTTATCTAAAAGATACATTCCAATTTTAAAGGTTCCGTTATGCTCATATGTTCGAACAAACCTGCCCTTATCCCATAATATAACCCCTTTCTCGCCCAGCGGTAATTTATTAAACTCTGTCGGATTCATCTTTAATTATGATTTGTTACCGCAAAATTACACCACGAATTATTAAAAAACCTCAGTATTTATACCTGTTTTTAAGGTAAGAAGTGATTGTAGATGATTTTCAGCCACTATTTTTTATTATAATATTTAATATTGTTCAGAACGTAACTTCTTATTGAAAAATAAACGGTGCCATAAATATTTTGACACCAGAAGTTCCAGTTATTGCAATGACTTATTATTTCTCTGCTAACTGCCGGTGTATTAAATCTCTTTTTTACGGAATATATAAATTGTAGACATGGGTGCTTAACAAGCGTAAAAAGCGTTAATAACCAGACACCTTACCGTCTCCTTGTTGAAAATCATCCTTCGGAGAGAATTAGTGATAATTCCCCAATATTTTGAATATTATACCCAATCACCTAATGGGCATTTGGGCATATATAATATGGGGAGAAATATATGTTTTAGATTAATTCTTCCATTCCAAATCCTATGAATTGACATAGTTTGTCTTTTTATATAGCGGCTATCAATTTTAACTTTATTTAACACTAAATGCTTTTTTTCACATTTATATTTGTACCGTTAATTTATGCTTAATTCATAATTCGCATAATTAAAATGTAGGTGAAATGCCCCTTATGTTTGGGGGCATTTTGCTTTTATATTATTCACAAAAGGACATTCAGTATTTAAATTATGGGGGATAGGAGTTTTAAATTCTGCCTTATCAGCCAAATTCTTTTTACATTTGCAAAATGAAACAAGGTCTCAGGAAATTATTTTCTCTCTTCCTGTTAAGTACATTTCTCTTTGCATTTACGGAGAAAGGAGTGCACGACATCATGCACGTTGGCGATGTACATTGCCATGTGATTGGCGAAAAACACTTTCACAATGCAGAGCACCATTGCGCTATTTGTGATTTCGAATTTCCATTTTATGATAGTGCGCATGTTCTGAAATTGACATTTACGCATACTAATGTTAGTACGATTTTCTTAACTACCGAGCAAAGCATTGCTCTCCTTAAAGTTTCCCCCCTCCCCTCACGAGGACCCCCTACATTAAGTTAGTGCCAATGTAGTTTCTTTTTGCAAGGAACTCTTTTCCTCTTTTTAAACTTAACTGTAACCAGTAATTGGCCCTAATGCCAGTTGCTGTTTTAGAATTTTATTATGTTAAAATCTACTTTTGCGATTGCGCTATTAGTGGGTTGCGTTATGAGCGTAAACTCATTAGCACAATCAACAAATAACTGCAACCTAACTCTCTCAGGAGTTGTAACCGGCGCTGATAGCAACAAACCATTATTCTATGTGGCAGTTGATTTATTACAACTATCAAAAGGCGTTTATACTGATAAAAATGGAGGATTTGCAATCAACGGCGTCTGTCCAGGTCATTATCATTTGGAGCTGTTTCAGGTTGGTTATGTTAAAGTAGATACCCTCATTGACGTAGAATCCAATAGGAAAATCAAGATTTACCTTAAACCGGATAATGTCAATTTAACTCAGGTAAATATTACAAGTAATAAAGTAGAAAAAAAAAAGGTACAAACACTTGATCAAACTTCATTGTCGGGTGAACAACTTCAACAAACAAGAGGTGAAGTTTTAGGTGATGCACTTAAAAGCATTGCGGGAGTGGATGTTATAAGTACCGGACCGACTATTATAAAACCTGTTATTCATGGTTTATACAGTAACCGTATCCTTATATTAAACAATGGAGTACCCCAAGAAGGCCAACAATGGGGAACAGAACATGCACCTGAAATTGACCCTTTTATTGCAACAAAACTAACTGTTGTAAAAGGCGCTGCAAGTATACGATATGGCTCTGATGCTATTGGAGGAGTGGTATTGGTTGACCCGGCGGATTTACCTGTAACCAAAAGCATGAGTGGAGAAATTAATGTGGTGGGAATGGATAATAGTAGAATGTACTGCGGTTCCGGGATATTACAAGGGGCTTTAGGTGACTCCAGTTTGAGTTATCGCATACAAGGAACATACCGCAGGTCTGGAAATCTTACAACACCAAATTATGGCCTTGACAATACAGGAACTTTGGAGCAAAATTATTCAGCTGCACTTGGTTATAATAAGCAACATTATGGAACAACGGTTTATTATAGCCATTTCTATACAGAAATTGGCATAAACAGGAATACGGTTGCAGGTAATTACAATCAATTACTTGAGCTATTCGCCCTGAATAAACCTGTAGTAGATAGTGCTTTTACATATAAAATTCAAAGAGGTTTTCAAACGGTATCTCATGATATGGTAAAAATATCTGCGTTCTTAAAGTATGCCAGTTTCGGTAAGCTTGAAGCGACATTAGCCAGACAGGATGACAGCAGACAAGAGTATAGTTTTGAAGTTCCTTATTCACCCCTTGGGCAGCTCAATAATGCAGCGGAAAATGATTTCGAGTTAATTACTCACACGGCTGAACTGGTATGGGAGCATAACCCGATAGGCCATATTACAGGAAGCATTGGCGCTGATTTTATGACGCAGGAGAATATATACACTGGGTTAGCTTATGCGCCTGTCATTCCCAATTATCTAAATTATTCAGGAGGTTTGTTTATAATAGAGAAATGGAGCATCAGTAATAAGCTTTTATTGGAAGGCGGGCTGCGTTATGATGATAAATGGCAACAGGAATACATGTTGGATGCAACTACCTTAGGTACCTATAGAAACACTCAAACATATAACAGTACAACCGCAACTCTTGGGGCTACCTATCAACTTTCTTCTAAATTAAGTCTTGATGCAAATGTCGGTAACGGATGGCGGTCTCCATCTGTATACGAGATGTATGCTTATGGAATACATGGAGCCACTGCAACTTTTGAAGTCGGGGATAGCACACTTAAAGTAGAAAAATCATACGATTTTAATACTTCTCTCCATTACGAAAGTGAAAACTTGTTTGCCGATATTGGGGTTTATGTAAACTACATAAATAACTATATATACTTGCAGCCACAGGCCGGAAAGCCTGATGCTACGGTGCAAACCATAGAAGGGTTTTTCCCACGGTTCAATTTCACGCAAACAGATGCACTTTTTAAAGGCGCTGATTTTGATATAAAATGGCGCATAACAAACCATTTGCAATATGAGCCTAAAATAACACTGGTTTTTGCAAATGATTTAACAAATCACGATTACCTGGTACTGATCCCACCAGAACGTTTTCAAAATTCAATTGAATACAGATGGCAGAAATTAGGGAGGCTGACAAATGTATTCATTAGTCTTGGGAACACTTATGTAGCAAAACAAACACGGGTTCCGCTTAATAGCGATTTTGTACCTCCACCCAATGGCTATGATTTATTTTTTGCTGCTGTTGGCCTTTCTCTTCCATTGGGTAACCAGGAAATGAGTATTAGTATCCAGGGAAATAATATTACTAATACTGCCTATCGTGAGTATTTAGATTTCTTCCGCTATTACGCTGATGAACCCGGAAGAAACATTCAGTTAAAAATAAGGATACCCTTTCAGGTCTTCTCAAATAAATCACAACAAAAATCAAACAATTAATAACAATCAAAAACAACATCATGAAAAAGAAAATGTTCTATTTAACAGGTATTGCAATTATTGCAATTGCCACAACGATGTTTACAGTTTCATCCTGTAACAAATCGGAACAGGTAGTTACACCTCATCCGCCAGCCAATGAATTTTTAACTACAGTTGTTATGCAATGCATTAATAACAACGCACCGCATGACACAGAAACTTGTATCTGGAGAGACCTCACCCCAAGTGGAACCAATCCGCCTGATACATCAGAGGCTTTCCTGAATTTAGCAAGAAATACAACCTATGCTGTTAAGTTATATGCCCTTGATGAAACCAAATCTCCAACAGCCTTGGTGGATACCAATCATTTTAATATCAACAAACTTCCGGCAACTACCGTTGATGTTCAAATTGAATTAGAGCAAAGGGTAAACTATCACCTCATTTGCTTTACTTTAACACAGGGCACAGGGGTTGGATTAATTAACGATCTCAACATCGTACGTGATGATTATGATAATAATAACCCTCCACTACCAGTTGGGTTTGTAGATACCTTCACCACACTAAATACTGCTGTTTCCGGCGGACGTATGGAAGTTGTGCAACATCACCAGCCCAATGTAAAGAATGGCCAATGTGAACCAGGTTCTATTGATTATGATGTATTCTTTAATGTAAACGTTAAGTAACCAAAAGTTCATTAACTGATTTTTAAAAATAATAATATGAAAAAACTATCAATTTTTATTGCAATGTTGGTTCTTTATACGGGCGTTAATGCCCAGGATGCAAGCACCCCGGCTAAAAGCTCTGACAACTCTACTATGAGTAACGGATTTATAGGTTTATTAGGAGGACCCTCTATTTCTATGGGTAATTGGACACATACTTCTTACATAACCGGTGACGCAGGCAAATGGTTATCAGATAACCCTGATAATTTATCTGCGGGTTTTGCAGGTAACGGAAGTACTTTTGGTGTTGAAGGTGCTTGGTATTTTTGTAAATATGTGGGTATTGGTGGACAGGTTAGTTATTCCCATTATGTGTTTAAAGGGCTTGACTCGCTTTCTTCCGGATATGATGCTTCATTTGATGTGGACCAAATTACAACTAATGTTTCCGGAGGGTATGACATCTGGAATTTCATGACTGGGTTGTATCTGCGTTTCCCATGTTCAGATAAATTAGCTGTAACAGCGAAACTACTGGGTGGTTTTACCAGTGCCACCACACCGCAAATAGCTGTTGACGTTGAAGATGGAGGGGTTGACGATGGTTACTTTTATCAACAAAGGTGCACAGCTAATTCATTTGGCTATATGGCAGGACTTGGAATCAGTTATAAGCTGAATAACTGGCTTGGGCTTAACCTGCAAGGTATTTATGCCTCCTCCGAACCTGATTTTATGATTGATAACACAAATCGTAATAATAGCATAGGAAGGCTAATAACAGAATATAAACAGCCTTTGACAAATTTCAATATTTGTCTTGGGGTTATATACCTGATTGGAAGTAAGTAAGATGTTTTTTTGTGTTCTGGTGAAGCCCCGACTGTAGTTTGTCGGGGCTTTTTATCACTATACTTATATATGTATTTCTTCGTGGATTTGGTTAAGACAAGAAGGAACTTTTTAGTGATAGACTAAGCAAAGTAATAGCCGAGACCTGAATAGGTATAGATTTGTATTATTACTGAAATTATTCTACTTATTGTTTCTCCGCTATTTGCCTGTGTATTAAATTCATTTTCTTACGAAATATATAAATTGTATCTACCCCACAATCTATTTTGTTACTATCGGTATCAAAGCCATGTTCCTGTAATTTTCTTCTAACTTCCTGACTTACTTCTGCATTTATTATCGCAAATGTTTTCCATGTGGCAATATCCATTTCAGGATACTTATTTTTATGAGATGTAAAGCTATCTGATACGCTACACTTATCCATAGTATCTTGACAGGCCATACCCACATACCAATTGTTTAATTTTTCACCTGTAATAAGTAGTGAGGATACATAATCACAAATAATCCAAAATTTACGATCAGCCTCAAATGCTTGTTCAGTAGTAAGTTTTTCCATATTACCTGTAGTTTTGGTTTTCGCTTTTAAACGAGCAAGAGACCTAAAATGTTTTAGTTTATTTGTGTTATTCGGTAGAACGCAAATAATAATCGGTCAATGCCTTTTTACAGATATTGTATCTGTCTTCGTATTAAAAAACGTGTGCTATTTTGCTTATTGTAGTCAAGGTACTCCGAGCACCTATTGAACAAATAAGAAAATGCCCACGTTTAACGTGAGCATTATCCTTCTCTCTGTTCTATTTTACTGCGGAGTTTTAACTACGAGATAGTGGGTAATGCAAGATATCTTCTGAATACTTTGCCTATTTTTTTGTTGTCATGTGGTATTTTGTTATCGCAAGTACAAATCTCCTTCTTTTTAATGAGAAAATTATTTTTATTTGAAATAACATATTCGTCTGCAATTAGTTACAACTTGTGTATGCCTTTTAGCAATTAGACGTATCTAAATTATTAGAAACAGGTGGGACTTCGTATTTATTGTTCCTTATATTAGCACCTAAATCAATTAAACTCCGAGAAACATGAGAAAATCAGACCTCATTAAAGAAATCTCTCTGAAGACTGGTATAGAGAGATTGCACACAGAAGCAGTGACAGAAGCATTTATGCATTGTGTCAAAGAAAGCATTTCCAGCAATGAATCTGTATTTTTACGTGGATTCGGTACTTTCATGGTGAAGAAACGAGCCCCAAAACTTGCTCGCAATATAAGCAAGGGCACTTTTATGTCACTTCCTGAACACTTTGTTCCGGCTTTCAAACCATCTAAAGAGTTCTCTAAAAAAGTAAGAGCCAGATTAGGCTCTGGTGACAAAGAATGAAGCAAAAAAGGATCGATAACCGCTTAATATAATGTATTCATTATCAATAAAGTAAAAGGCCACCGTACTGGTGGCCTTTTACTTTTAGAGACTTGCGTAATTAAGGCTTGGAGATTCAATTTATGTCTTCCTGATTTTCCTAAGTCGGTAAAAGGAAATGAATGCTTGATTTCAATAAGAATTGAAGAAAATGAGCAGTTTATTGAAAGTGATGCGATTTATGTTGGGGTTTATTAATCGTTGCCCAATCATTTTAAAGCAAGTCTATTACTTCTTGGCTTCAAACCTCACACAATCCATATTCTTCACCACCTTATTATTCTGAAAATGGCACGTGTACCCGGTCACTGATACCTGCGTTAGCCTATGGAAGCTCTCATTTATTGCTTTTGTTTCTTCCCGGCTGATTCGCTTTAGGGAGCAAAGGTAAGTTGCAGCATCAGTTTCACTACTGGGCTGAACAATTTTTGATTTTGTTGTGATTAAGTGTATGCAATCGCTTGCCATGGGTACTCGGAGTTTTTACTGCTGCAAATATACCGGTAATATAACACTGGGAAAATAAGGTTTAATATTTTCTGCCCGGCCTCCTTATACTAACAAACCATAAACGAAAGTATGATTTTAGGCTTCAACCCTCTGGACATAAATACCTACCGGTTCAAAGAGCTAAAGACAATGAAAGAGCTTTATGACAATAATTCAATTGGTTATTGCCGGTTCAGTTATATGCAGATTGTTCAGGAAATGATCCGGAGGTCTCGTTTATTGGAAAACATTAATTGTAACTAAAATGGAAGGCAAGCAATATAGGGAACTGGGCAAACTCCTGGCACCGGATATAATATCAAACGAGAAAATTGTGAGAGTGATAAATACTGGGCAGCAATGCAAAAATTACCCGGTAGAAATATGGAAAGAGATATGTTGGCGCCATGTGTGGGGAGACGTGTTATATAACTAAGATGTGCAGAGAGAGATATTTTTTGAGTGATGAGGATGGGAAGCATCTTCTATTTATTGATATAAAGAAGATTCACTGCCGGGACGGAACAATTATATTGAAATGGGAGGGGAGCTGGAGAGAGCATTTTATCCATCCCAATACTACCCCTGAAATAACCGATCTACTTTCAGAGGCTGTCTGGTGTACGAATTCCAGGGAGCAAAGGGAACCCATTATTAATGAAACCCTGAAACTCATCGCCAGGCTCCAAGGAGTAGAGTGGCAGTATTTAAGTGATTTTCTCTTGGATTCAACTAACCAGTGGCATTTATCTGAGGCACAACTTGCTTTTTACAAGCAGTCCGAGAAAAGGATTGATATTAATCCGGTGCCGTTTATGCATCTTAACGAACCATACACAGGAAGAAGTAATGCACTCACTTATGAGATTATCGGGTATGAGATCAGGCAAAAGTTCCTGCTTTACCTGAAAGACCATATATTAAATGAAATTACCCAGGATACTTTTGAATCATTTTTGGTAACCGATCCTCTCAGGGAGAGCTATGTTGAGCATTACCATACCGGTAGTCGCTATTACGCCCTTGGCTGGGATTTTCCCGAAATAGGGCACCTGCAAACCTTAATGGTGACAGAAAACTTTACCATCCCATTTTTTTTCTTCACAAAAGCACCGGTCAAAAAACTATACTCATTATCATGAGAGTCGCAATTTTCATTGCCTGCTTTACTTTATCATTAATGTGCAATTCACAAGTGCATATTGATACAGTCATGTGTAACCTTATCAATAGCTATCGTTGCAGGCATGGCCTTCAAGCCCTAAAATGGGACAACAATATTTACAGGGAGGCTTGTGATACATATTCATTTGAAGATAGCTTGGGAGGGAATGATAGCCTGATAGATATAGATAACACTGGTGAACTTGAAATTGGAGCCTTTGCAGGGATGTATGGTGAATACCTTAGCGGTAGCTATTTGTTCGATGGCGACAGTTCCGCCATACATGATATTGATAGCATGTATTTTCAAGATATTATAGATAACCCTGGGGAGAGAGCACTTTTATTAATGTCAAAAACTGGTAAAATGGCTTGTTTAATTGCGATCAGGGAGCGATATATGAATAACCCAGATAAGAATAGTGTTGTCAGACAATTCCAACTTTGGTATATAGCTATGATGGTAGGTGTATCTTATTGATTTTCGTGCCTACAAGTCTTGATTATACAGTTCTTAGGTATGTTTTAATTCCTTAACCTGGCCATACAGCCTGTTTCGTTTACAAAAGCCTAATATTTTGCATTTCAATTCCCCATTCTTTTGGTAGATTTCGATATTTATGCCCCCAGGTAGCACATTTTCTTTTTTAGGTGCTTTATACTTAATATAATCTTCATTGTCTCTATTGTATAATGGATGATTAAATTGTAACCGTAAAGTGTTTCTTCTCATATAATTGGTGTTTACTCCAAATATAAGGAAAATTATGGAATTATCCTACAAAGTAGTTATAGTCCCCAGTTAGCCGTATCGTAGCCCGGCAAGTTTCGAACAATTTGTGAAGCTATCTCATTGGTAGCCTCTTCAAGTAGTTTCATTGCCAATTCTTCCTGCGTTGTCAAAGCCCTTAGGTCTTTCAGGTGTTTTAATTCTATTTGGTAACTCAGGCATTGCAGTGCCTTATATGCACCAATATCGGTTAAGTGAGCTACAGTCTTCTTATTGGTCAGTAAGGTATCTCTTTGCTCTTGAATTTCTTGGTCAAGTTTCCCTTCAAAATGGTGCTTGTATTGCAGGGAACAACAAAGAACATTAAGTTCCCTTAGAATATCAACGAATGCTTTAATCTCTTCTCCAGTGGCCCACTTATTTTTTGTTTTTGCCAATTCCCTCAGACAGTAAAGTTGGTCATTGCCTTCTTGTTTCTGTTTTAGGTAAAATTCAATACTGTTAAAGTGTTTGGGGCTGCATATAAATGAGCTCATATAAGGTATGTTTTGGTTGCTCGGTTATAAGGATTAACCACAGAAAATATTAAGCAGATATTTTTAATATTAATCAGCGCATCCCCTTATAACACTATGAAAACAGACAAGACATTTTACCGGAAATATCATCCAGAGTACAACCAAATATTAAAGGAGGGTAAGGAAGAAAGCGAATTTGAAAACATGGCCCCACTTGGCGGCTGCTTGTATGAAACTTACGGGGAAGAAGTTGACCATGTCTTAAATGAAGGGCAGAAAAACGGGTTCAAAAATGTGTGGACTGTTATCCATTCTGATGGCAGGAGTAGCGCATGGTATGTTGTTGCCGGTTGGCACTTTGTGAACCGAATTGGCTACCTGATAACCAAAGAAGAGTGGCAGGATGGAAATGAAGAGTATAAATTTTAAAGCAACCAAAATGAAAAAAGCACAAGTGAATTTTGTCGGGGAGTTTTATAAGCTCCAAAAGAAAGCAATAAAACATATTACCAAGCTGGTGAAAAGACATAGGAGCGTAATATTTTATGTCGAACCTGCCAGTGACGATGAAGAAGACATGTTATATGATGCGCCTCGCTTAATATACCTGAACAAGCATAATGAGCGTATTGACTATGGGGTCGTAGCGGTTAAACTTGCACCTACCCCTGACGAGAAAATAATTGTGACAGCCAAGAACATTAATGACGATAAGGATATTCAAGACTTCACACTTGCTGATATGTTGGCTGAAGAAGTAATTTTCCTTGCCGCCGCAATTGAAAGCGTTTTCAAGAGGTAATAATATTTTTTGCTGTCCATCCTTATAACAATAAAAGGCAATGGGAAAGCAACTAATACTCATACATGGCACAAATGGCGAAGGTTATTCAGATACAACAATAAAGAGACTGTCAACCTTAAACGAGGCCTTAAAGTACATAGGCTCCGTGTTTCATGGGCGACGACCGGATATTGACAATGACCAGCAATATGCAGCAAAGAATGGCTTTTCGTTTTTCACCACAGATGGTGAAGGTACCACTGAACGCATTGTGGTGTATGCCGTTGAAGAAGATGATATTGTACTGGTGGCCATTAATGCAAATATTACCCAGTATGATATTCATAAATTCCACACCAAAGATGCAGCCATTGAGGCCTTAAATGACTTTAGGAAGCTAATAACCGAGCCCGATGAAGAAAGCATTACAACTCGTGCCGCAGGTGAAGGTGCCGATGCTTATTACCACTTCGAGATTGTATAATATTTCTGTAAGTGACTCCTTATATGGGAAACAATAAAACATGAAGATATTATACAGAGTCAGGATAGACCCGGCACAAGTAAGAAAAGATTGTCAAAAGGACGGCTACCTCGCTGACTACGGCAAGATAATTGAGTACACACGTGGTGAGGCGATAAAAAAGGCCAGGATGTTTGGCGGTAAGATTGAGAAAGCTCCTGCAAAGGTTATAGCAAAGAAGAGGTATAAGCTATGGCTAAGTATTGAAGAATGCACCGAATTTACAGATGGGACTGAGGAGTTCAAAGACCTTGAAGATATTGATGCTACTGCCAGTTTTGGGCAATTTGATACTCCTGAGGCAGCACGAAAGTTCCTCAAGAATTTATGCGATAATTATGGTGGAGAATAAACAGATGAAGAAAGAATTAGTGCCGACTAAAATAAATGTTGAAAACAATGCTACGCTTGCTTATGTGGTGCGTTGCCATTCGGTCGGCAATCCTGACCATGGCGAATTGCCAAATTTACTTGTGAGCATACCTGAAGATATACCATGCGAGACTTTGCGCCAATGTAGCATGGCCTGTAGGAACTACATTCAAAAATGGCAATTGGGTGGTGGCAACTGGCCGGAAGGTCAGATATTTCACCCGACAAAAGGACTTATTGCCTGTGTAAGCTTTAATGGTAAAGTTTGGAAACCAAGTAGGCAAATTACAATACAAGACCTCAGTGGTAAACAGAAAAGGGTTGAAGCTCCTCCTGAAGAAATTATAAAAGGGCTTGATGATAAACTTGAATAATAGTTTACGGTTTGGTTCCTTATAACAACAAAATACCAATATGAAAACTGTTAAATGTAAGTCAGGAGTTAGCGGGTGGCAATGTAAACTTCAAAATAACTATACCGGTTTCGATGAGTTTCAAGCATATTGTGAAACATATAACATACATGGACGGTTGGGCTTTTCAACCCCAGAGAAAGCCTGGCAAGCCAATCCTATAGTAAAGGGCTCCGTTATTCCGTCGGACTTGGAAGTGGTGAAATAATATTTTTAACACACTCTCCTTATAACCACATGAAGAACAACAATACCAAAATACAAAAAGTTGCAGAGGTTCAATACCGTTGCGGTGGTAATTATAAGACAAGTTATGTTATGTTCATACCAGTAGGCAAGCAGCTAAAGGTTGGCGATGATGTAACGGTAAATGATTTTGGTATTTCGGATGAGAAGTGGTACAACGAACTATTACCTGGTAAATATGATGCGGAGTTGGATCATAATATACTGGAGGTTCTTGCTATAAGAGATAGGAAGGAAGATGACATGCCAGTTAATAGAGATTGACAATGAATACATCGCACTGGTCGCCTGAGATGCAAAAATGGCATCTGGAAATAGAAATTGAAGCAAAACGGCAGCGCCGAATAGCTACTTATAATGGTATAAGGAGAGCCATCATATTATCAATTGTGATTACCACCGGCCTACTGGGTACTTTCAAATATGGTGATTATTTAACGAGTAATATTTTTTTGACCGATTTGAAATCTTCCTTTTCTCGTTATTTTAATCAAGATATTTCTGATGCACTGGCCGAGTTCTTTGATTTCATCATCTCACTAACATGCGCCATTTGCATGTTATATACGTTTTACCTATTCGGTTTCTTTCACCTAATTGGCTCTGTGAACGCAAATTATAGTAATGCGAAATATGGAAATATCACAAGTGTTATTGATTATAGAAATGGCCTGATGGCAGCCAAGAGCCCGGATGCAGCATTGGATATACTTGTGAAAACATCAGGCATGGATGCTCTTGCCTCTGGAACTATTGCTGGTAAAAATATAGAGAGCACCACCCGATACTTAGATGGCCTTATGGGTGCAAAGAGTTACCCTGATGCACTTAAAATGTTTACAGATAAAAAATAATTTAACAAGGTTATCCTGAACACCCTTAGGGGTATCATGTAAGGTTGTTGTTAAAATAGGCCCCTTAAATAGAGGGCTTAAATAGCCTATTACCGCACCGTTTTTAAGCTCCTTTTTTTGCCTTTTTAGCCCCAGGCCAAATCCTCGTCCAAATTTTTCAATATATTTTTTGTGACGAAATCTTCAACTAACGGAAATACTACAATATGATTTAGAAATTTCCTTTCACTCGTCCTAACGTGGCTTGAAAAAAAATTTTCCAAAATAAAAAATGAGATTTTATTATGGAATAAGAACAGTAGCATTAATCCATATTTTCGCATCATTCATTTTATTTGGGTTTGAGAACGATCTATTTATTACATCTTCGCAAGCAATTTTAAAATTGGCATATAGCTCTTCAGCATTAAAATTAACCATTCCATTTCTCTCGCTTAGGTCTTTATCTTCATTTTTGCCATGTGATAAAGATATTGTGCCTTTAGGGGCAAATCCATGTATCAAGCCACACCTAAATTCATTGTATAAGTTAAATCCTGGTCGGCTAAGTAAATATTTATAATTATTAAGCCCATTTAGATAAGTGATAGCATCTTTAAAATTATCTGATGACTTTCCTTTTGCATCCCAATTATCTGGAGACTTAGTGTCTATACATTTCCCCAAAAACTCAATTCCTGAGCTTATTGCTATAAAACTATTCCAGGGTGATATTTTTACTACTTCAGCTAATTCATCAATTAAAACCTTTTTAATGAAATCTTTAGCAAACATTGGAATACTTACCATAAACTTCTTTGCATTAATATCTGGCCTTAGTATTCTGGTTTGAATTATTTGGTCTTCCGAATAGCCCATTTCTTTTAACGCATCATAAACTCTATCCGCTATATCTTCATTCATAATTTGAAATTTATGTTGCAAATCTAAATTTTTGCCATGCCTGTACAATTAATCTGTAGGATATAATAATATAAGTAAAAATAAAAATGACTGTAAGCATAGATTGGTATACACTAAATGCAGATTATCAATAGGTTACTGAATGAAAAACGGGTTGCGGATTATAGAATTATTGTTTTAACTCATTGACTGATACCATATTTCCGGCTTTTAGGTGACCATCAACGACTTAGAAGTAGGCTGTGAGGAGTTATTACGAGAAATGTATAGTACTTAGTTATAGGTTTATTTGAACCAACACTTTTATAATATTTAGAGGCCGGCTTCCTTATAAGTTTAAATGTACTGAAATAAGGGTATCTCAATTTATACCCGGCCCGGAAAATTGGTGTGCTAAAAAAAGGATTTCCCTATTAAGGTACAGAAAAACATAATAATTATGGAAAAGAAAGTTTTGATCTGGGTAAGGTGTTCGACAATAAAACAGGATACCGAACGACAAATTGCCGATTTGACAAATTTTGCCGGTAAGCAAGGCTGGTATGTTGTAGATGTAATCAGCGAGAATATAAGCGGTGCCGTAAAGAATGAGAAACGACCGGCAATACAAGACATACTGCATCGTGCTGTAGAAAAAGAGTTTGACCTGGTTCTTGTCAGCGAGCTCAGCAGGATTGGCCGCAATGCATTTGAAGTAATGAAGGTAATTGAACAATTGACGGAATATAAAATACCAATTTACCTGCAGAACATGAACATTGCTACGCTTGATGATAAAGGCCAGCGAAATCCAATGGTGGACATGTTGATAGCGGTTATTAATCAATTCAGTACTCTGGAGCGTTCAAACTTAATTTTCCGGGTAAATAGTGGCATTGCTAAAGCTAAAGCCAATGGTATACATTGCGGAAGATTAAAGGGTACAACTGTTTCACCTGAAAAAATCCTTGAAAGGTATTCTTATGTTGTGATGGTATTGAGTGAAGGGCTCTCTCTCAGGAAAACAGCAAGACTTTTTAGGTTTTCTCTTGGAACAGTATTAAAAGTGAAGCGATTGGCGAAGCTGGGCAATATCCAATTAGAGAATGACCGACAAACAGAAGCTGCATAAAACTAATAATCAATTGGCATTTAAATTGCCTATGGTAAGGCTAAATTCACGATTAATTAGAATAAATGCGAGGTCTTTGTATATTATTTGCCTGTCACCATTGCTCATTCTCTGGTATCCAGTAACTGCTCCATGAAAAAGTTTTGAGTGAGATAAGTTATTAGTAATATCTGCAATTCTTTCTAATAGATATTCTATTGCAATAGGATCAACCTTCCCCGGTGAGTTATACTTTTCGTATAAATAAAGCCGTGCATCAATTTGCTGTATAAACCTTTTCTTGACTTTATTTAGCTCATTCATTTTTATAATGATTGGAAACATCTTACTATTCATTGGACCTATGGGTATTAAGGTCTTGGGATTAATTGGATCCCAGTTTTTAATTATTTCCTTCTTTATTATAAGTGGGTGACATTTCATACAATACCCGTGGGCCTTATGAGCCCATTCATTTGTTAAGCAAGAAATACATTTTTTGTGTTTTTTACTCCATTTATCCATGATTGCAGTTTGTTTTTATTTTAGACTCTTATTGCCCTCTATTTTGTAAATAAGCATTGAAAAGAAAGCCAAAGGACAAATTCATCGTTGTAGGTTCATTCTGTAGATTCTTCAACCTTAATAGATACTGTATATTTTGAAGAATTGGTCCATTCTGTAAGGGTTAAAGTAATCTCAACACTATCTTTTTCAATTCTAATTGTTTTTATTGTAAAGTTTGTTTTTATATTTTCTTCAGCATCTGGAATAGGCCCTAAGCACGTGAGTTTATCTTTTAACGCTGAATATTTCTGGTCTGCAATATCACCGTCTTTTCCATTATAAAACCCGGCATAAAAATAATTTTCCTTTGTAGAAATTACATGCCAAATATCATTTGAGTTTGCACCAGGAAGACCAATCGAAGAGTTGTATACCTTATCATCATCATCAGTATAATTTTGAGCTCGTTTAATACTGCTAAAATTATCGGAAACTGATTTAATGATACTATTAAGGCTTGAACAGAAATCTCCACTTGAATGTTGTATGTCTGAGTGCGAATTATGGCCATGGGTTGTTGCTACTCTTACCGCAAACCATGCTATAATTAACGGAGCAAATGTTGCAGCAGATACGACCTGTTTTCCTTTTCCAGGCCATGGATCGAAATATTCTACTTGCATTACTTGTCCATTTGGAGCAAATGTTGCCCCATAGATTATAACGGCATGACTTTCAGAAGGCCCCGTTCGAAAACCTATTAATATTGGATGTTGAGCTTCAAGCTCAGAATAAAGAACAGCTGCGTTTAGACTAATAGCCTGTTCTGATTGACTATGTGTTACTATAGTTAAATTGCCATCTATTGAAAATGAATTCAAAGCTTCCTCCATTGTTTTAGTATCCTGGGAGGGTAAGTTAACTGCTGTACCATATCTTGCAATAACAATATCCTCTTGACTTTTTGTGATTCCATAGTATCTTAATATGGCTTGAATTGAAGCAGCCCAACACCATTGAGAGTTTTCCTGAACAATAGGCGCCTGTGCTTCTTGCACAGCAAATTCTGGTATTTCAACAATTGTTTGACATTTGGAACTGATAGTAAATATTCCTATTGAAAGGCAAAGAAGTAAGAGTGATTTCATTATATTATGTTGGGTTAAGCGATAAGTTTCAGCAGGGTAAAATAATGGAAAGTTTGATATGTATCTGCTTTATATGTATAAACATTAAAGTGATAATTTTGATATGGTATTCTCATCGTAATGGAAATATTTTATTGCAAACTTTAAATTAATGCATGACATTATTAGAATAATTATATAAGTGCTTTAATCTTATTGGCAGCAGTTGCTCCAGACTGAAGAGCCCCTTCCATGTAGCCAACAAAAGCCATACATGTGTGTTCTCCTGCAAAAAACATTCTGTCTTTATAGCCCTCATTAAGGCTTTTGATTTTAGACTATTCAGTCAAATCATAAATCCCCCATTGTTAGATCCCATTGAGGTGGAAAAGTACCATGAATTAACCCGAACAGGAATGTTATATGAACACTTTGCACCACTATTTAATTTGAAACGAGATGATGCCAAGAAAAGATTGTTGGGGTCATTGTATGCCCCGAATAACTCCTTTAACTTCCGGAAGGAGCAGAGGATATTTCTAAAGGAGTTCCCAACAATTGGCAGGCTCATTCAACAGCTTAAAGCCAAAACACGGAATAAGGACTATTCTGACTTTGCTGTTGCATTACAGATGGTTGAATCTGAAATCTTCATTGACGGTATTGCAACCAGGTTATATGAGCAGAATAATCCAGTGTATACGGTCCATGACTCGGTTATTGTAAAGGATGAATACGCAGAGAAGGTCCTGCAGGTAATTGAAGAGGTCTTTATGATATACTTTGGTGGATTGCCGCAGTTTAAGAAAGAGAAGTTGAGTGTTGATAATTTGGAGCTATTGGAAGCGGCTATGCCAATTCAGGAGCAAGTACTTCAACTGCAGGCCGAAAATCTTTTAAAGGAAGGTGTATTTGCAGTCAGAGAAGAAACCATACCCCCTTCCATGGCATCTAATCTGCCATCTAATCTGCCATCTAATAAAGCAACTGATACCAAACCAATCATAACGCCCTATGAAGCAAAGACTATAGCCATGGAAGCAATCTTGGAAGAACAATTTGAAAGAGCAAGGGATTCTGGTGAATGGGAGATCGTGGAGTCAATGTCACAAGCACTTTCCGCAAGGAAGTATGCAGATAAGAAATATAAAATCAGCCAGAGGCAAAGAATAAAGATTGAAATGGAATTGTTCCTTCCAAAGGATTTTTTTAAGAAAGTAAAAATAGGTAAAAGGAAATGAGCAAAATGTAAGGGACTTGATAAATAAAGTGATTTGCAATCTGCTTCTACTGATTAAATAAATGTGGTAAAATGGTAAAAAAGTGCGGAGCATTGCGCTGTATTAGATACAATGATTAACCTTTAATCCTTTTAACACTTATATGTTGACAACCTTATGTGATTTCGGCAGATTCCAAGCAAAGCCCAGTCTATTTAATCGTTTTATCCCTTCACTGGTAAGAATTTTATTTGCCTTATTCCTATACTCTTTCCTTATGGCACGACACCAATCAGCAAGTAATCTATTTTCGGAAACTTTAACATTAAAATGCCCATGTTTCTTATAATATTGTTCGAGCTCTCGAAATTTACGATCAAACCATATTTCATGTTCGCTCCACAAAAACCCAAGTTCATTAAGCATTTGTAATCTTCTTGGGTGATGCTTGAATAGATTAGAGTTATGTGCTCTTCTTTGGGTGCCACACCAGCTTGCAAGAGTCTTATAATAGGGATTTTTATCGTTCGAAGCATCGCAATGTCCGTATTTGTTCTTAAACTTACGCAGTTGGTTAAATCTTTCTTCCCACTGTGATTCTTTAAATTCCGCTTCCCATACAAAACCCACTTCATCTAATCGGGAAATGCGTTCAGGTGTAAGGCGTTTTGCTTTTATTCTATGTGCATGTCTCAAAGACCCACACCAATGCGCTAAACCCTTGTTTCCCGATATACTTACATTGCAGTGTCCATGTCTTTGCCGGTATAGTTTTAGTTCCTGGAGCCTGCGTTCAAACAATGCATCCTGGGCATCCCATGAAAATCCCAACTTATTAAGTTTATGCAGTCGGGCGGGTAGGTATTTTGAAGGGTTTGATTTTCTCAGTTGACGTTGGGTCATGCACCACCTTCCAAGTATGAGATGTTGCTTATTAGCGGGTACATCACAATGTCCATGTTTATTTTTATATTCCTTTAACTGCAGAAATCGTTGCTCCCACTTGGATGCGTAAATTGTGGGCTGCCATACAAAACCCAGTTCATTGAGGCGTTTTCTCCTTTCCATGGTAAGCTGGTGGGCGTTTGCCCTGTTTTCGAGCCGTAACCTGTCGCACCAATTCCCAAGCGAAGGGTTTTCGAGTTTGTTAACGTTGCAATGACCATACTTTTTAATATATAGTTTAAGCTCTCCTATTTTTTGTTCGAATAATTTATCACGGATACTCCAGCAGAAACCAATACTATTTAGCTTGGAGATCCGTTCAGGGGAATAGTTTGGGGTTCGTTTCTTTTTATATCTCTGGAGGATGCACCAATGTGCCAATGCGTAATATCGCTGATTACTGCGTGTAAATGGAATATCACAATGTCCGAATTTCTGCCGGTACGTTTTAAGTTCCTGGAATTGCACCTCCCATTTCTGTTCGTACATATCGGCGGGTATATTATTTTTTCTTGTAAAAGTTGCCTTCACTCTATCACTATATAATTAAATATGGCAAAATCTCTTTGTTTTCGATCATAGTGGATATTCTATTTGTTTAACAAATGTAAACAGAAACCTCTTCATGAACTCTTCACTGCAATTTATTTCATCTATCAGGCTATGTATTACATCAATATTGTAACTTATTACAAGTCTGAAAAATTATTGAATACTCCGCTATATGTTTGAATGTCCGGATACACCGGCAACTACAAATTATTAAAACAAAACACATGAAACTAAAGCCGCCATTAATTGCAGCTATGCTCGTACTGGGAGGACGAGCCTGCATGGCACAAGCCAGTCTTGCGCCTGATGTTATTGCGTCCTCTGGAAACTGTTACGTCAATTCAAATGTCTCATTAAGCTGGACATTAGGAGAGCCATTGACAGAGACCGATGTTTCCTCAACCCATTACTTAACCCAAGGTTTCCAGCAACCTACTTCCATTGTTGTTACAAGTATAGTAACACCTAATTCTCCGCAAGGAAATGTTAGTGCGTATCCTAACCCGTTTACAAGTACTGTTTACCTGCAAAATAATAATGCCGGTAAAACTTTGCAAGTGGAATTGGTATCTATAGAGGGTAAGACCATTCTTACAAAGACTATGACGACACAACAGACACAATTTGACCTGAGTGAGTTCTCTGAAGGTATCTACTTCTTGAAGGTTTACGATATGGATAAACAATTAATCCAAACGCTCAAGATCGATAAAACAAAATAATCATAACCTATTAATAAATAATTACAATGAAAAAATTCAAAATAACAGTTGCAGCATTGCTGGCATTAGGTTTGTCTCCGGCAATTTTTGCACAACAAGTACAGCAGGTACAACAAACACAACAATCCTCGGTTCCGCAGGCGATAAAATACCAGGCTATTGCCAGAACCGCAAATGGAGAAGCTATAACGAATCAAAGTGTGTCATTCAGGATAAGTATTTTGAAAGGAAGTGCTGATGGAACACCTGTTTACCAGGAAACGCAAACTGTAACAACCAACCAGTTTGGGTTAGCCAATATTTCTATTGGATTGGGAACGGTTACAACAGGACAGTTCAATTCAATAGAATGGGGTAATTCCATGTATTTTGCCAAGATTGAGTTTGACCCCAAGGGTGGAAATGAATATGTTTTTATGGGTACATCACAATTATTATCTGTTCCATATTCACTCTATTCAGAGCATGCGAAGACGGCTGATAATATTCCGACATTTCCAATAAAAGCTGCTTTGCAAGCAACAAACCTACAAGCTCCTTTTGATAGCCCGGAAACAGGCATGTTGGTATATAATTCATCTACCTCAGGAACCCCTCCTTATAATGTTATACCAGGTTATTATTATAATGCAGGCACACCAGAAGAACCGAAGTGGATTTCTTTAAGTTCAACTCCTTCTGATGATGGACATTCAACTAAACGAGCTATGTCACTTGGTACAAATACTTCTTATGGTGGTGCCATTCAAGATAATGCGGTAGCTAGTGCAGTCGGTACTTGTGGTTCAGGAAGTGATAATAGTGCATTTGGAGACAGTGCAATGAATAGTGTAATGTCTGGTTCAGATAACACTGGCGAAGGGTATTATGTATTGCATAAACTTAGTGGAGGTAATTACAATACTGCTATGGGTTCACAGGCTATGTACAGTAATACTTATGGAACTTATAATACTGCTGTAGGATACGAGGCGTTGTACAAGCAGAATTTTGGAAGTTCCACATGGAATAGTTTCAACACTGCCATAGGAGGCTTTGCATTATATAACAACATATCAACTTCAACTACTAACGGCTATGAAAATACTGCAGTAGGTTATGAAGCCGGGTACAATAACTCCATTGGTTATCGGAATACTTCGGTGGGTTTGCAAGCTGGGCTGGAAAATACAAGCGGGAATGCTAATACAAATGTTGGCTATGGAACTTCATATCAAAATAGTACCGGTGGTGGTAATACCATCGTAGGTTATGCAGCTAATTTTGGTTCATCGGGTAATTCAAATAGTTGGAATTCTGCTCTTGGAGACAGTGCTTTATATGGAAACACAACAGGTGATTCTAACACTGCTGTGGGATATAAAGCATTAAATTCTAATACCACTGGTAATAGTAATACGGCTATCGGATATGGAGCGAATGTAAATGCAAGTGGGTTAAGTAATGCGACCGCAATAGGTAAAGGAGCAATTGCCAATGGAAGTAATACTATGCAATTGGGTAATGCCAATGTAACGGCACTTTATTTCGGCACAACTAATAATCTACCAACTACGGCTACAGCCGCAAATGTATATTATAACAATGCCACTGGTGAGTTCTTTCGCTCAACATCTTCAAGGAGATATAAGAAGAACATCACTGATATAAAGATAAACACATCACTGATCTATAAGTTGAGACCAGTGTCGTATGCTTCTATAAGTGACAACTCATTGCATTTTGGGTTAATTGCTGAAGAAGTAGCTCAGATTATTCCGGAACTCGCTGAATATGCAAAAGAGAAAGATGTTATAAAAGGAAGTTCATCAGAGGAGTTGATTCCGGATGCAGTTCAGTACTCATTACTTTCCGTACTCCTGCTAAATGAGGTACAAAAGCATGAGACAACTATTACAGAACAGCAACAGGCAATTGATAGTCTGAAAGCTATTAATTATACTCAAACTATTCAGATTAATAATCAAAATAAGGCTGTGGAGGATCAAAATTTACGTATGGCTAATGATGAACAGCAAATTGCTGAATTGAAAAAACTTGTAACTGCATTAACACAAGCGCAGGCAAGTGTTAAATAAGTAGATTCACTTACCTATTGAAAAGCCCCGCGTTAAGTGGGGCTTTTCAATTCTATTATATAGATGTTTACTGAATGTGATTGATGGTTTTGGTAGAGAATTAACCAAACCTTTTTCTTTATTTCAAATTACTTTCATATACTTGTAGAAATTAAATCCTTGAAATCTACAGGCTTGGTTTTAATTTAGGATTGAGATAGGCTTGACCACAATTAGCATTGATAGGGGAAATGACATTTAAGAGATATTCTTATATAGCTATTGTGTTGTTATGCATATTCATAACAATTGATCGGAATTCTTTTGCCCAAAGCAATTCTACCACAGGTAAAAATAATATTACAACAAGCTCACCCGTGAAATCTGACAGCATTGCTATTGCCAAAAAGAAGCAAAGCTTCACCAATTTCTTTGCAAGATTATTCGGGAAGTACAAGCCCAAAGCTCCTCAGGATACTGGTGTTTCAAGTAAGAAGAAAAAGAGTGATACGGCAGCAACCGCTTCTAAAAAGCCAAAACCGGTGATTTTTGGTTTAACACATGGTGGAGTATCGTTTACTTCATTGTACACCCAGGGCGTCAATCTTAATACCGGTATTACAGGCCTGTATAATCTTGCACATGCCTATCAGGATTTTAGCGTTGCAGGTATTCCGTTGATTGCAGAAGCAACGGGTGTAACTGTGAATGGCCAATTTATGAAAGACTATAGCAGTTATTCTATAAACTTTGATAGCAGAACTTTTTTAGCTGCTTTAGAAAAACGGGCACAGAATATGATGTTAAATAAAATTGCGGCTGACAGAAGTCATCTTCCGCCAGGCCAGCACATGAACTTATCTGACAGCATGAAAGCTTATGACGATACAAGGGCAAGATTAACTTCACCATCCTATCAGGCAGATATAACAGCAGCAGAGCAAAGATTAAAGAAAATACAAGATAGCATTGCAAACAAAGAGGAAAAGAAAGTTCAGGATAGCGCTAAGAAGGATTCAAAAGCAGAGATGAAACAAGATACACTTGCAAAAACACCCAAGCAGGATTCCACTGCTAAAGTACCGGCTATAAAGCAAGACTCGTTTCCTAAACAACCTAAAGCAGATACAACTGAGCTGCACAACCTGCGACAAAAGATTGCAGCGTATAATAAACTACAACAGCGTTATGAGCAGTTATTTCAGATAAAGAAGAACTACAATAAGTTGTCAAAAGCCGATTCTGCAGAGAATAGCTTGGATAGTAAATACGAAAAGGATAAGAATTCGCTCGATAACTCTGATAATGTCAAGAAAATACTCAGTGAAAATAAAATGCTAAGCCCTTATGAGAAATTCCTGATGGGGTTCCAATATATAACCATTGGTCGAAGCACACAGGAAATGTCAGATTTCACGCTGCATAATTTCATGATGACTGGAGTAAATGTAGGCTATAAAACCGGAGACATATATGCCTCTGCTGGTTATGGAAATGAACAGGCTGTGGTCAATCCCTTTCTTATGACCGGAATTAGTGTGCCCACCTATCACCGTACAGTTGAATATGCAAGTGTTGGTATTGGCAGTCCGAAAGAGTCAAACCTCTATGTGACGGCAATTAATATTTCAGATCCGGGTAGCGTTGCTTCACTTGCTGAGAATAACTGGATACTGGATATAAGTAAGAAGATTGTTGTCGGAAAGAACTTTGATATAACAGGTGAGCTGGCCCATTCTTATTTCAATTACGTTCCCAACAGTAAGCTGGATTCATTAGCACCTTCGGTTTCTACCAACACAAGTGATATGGCCTATGCAATTAAGGCTCACGGCATCATACCAGGGGTAAATACGGATGTAAAAGCTGAGTTTCTGAATACCGGTTATGATTACATATCCATGGGCAACCAGTTCTTAATGAATGGAACAAAGACATACCGGGCAATGTTGAAGCAAAAACTCAATAGAAAATTGTCCTTGGAACTTGGCGGAGCCCATGTGATACAAAACCAAAGTAATCTCACAGGCTCACAGGGCACGGATAATTGGATTGAATTCGGTATTAAATACAAACCAAGTAATTTTTTAGAATTAACCGCCAATTATTCTCCAAGACAGTTTCAACAAACGATAGGAACGGTGGTTGCCAATTCACTTACCTCTAATATCAACCAGATGTCATATACTGCCAATCTCAAGGCGAATATATTTGACCGGGAAATTCTTACAACAATCTTCGTTGGTAATTTTCAGTATTACACACCGGATGCAACAACTTTCCTTGTTCAAAATATTAACCTCTCTTATTACATGCTGAATGAAATGCTAATGCTAACCAATTTCAGTAGCATAAACTTTACCGGCGATGAGAGCCGGAGTAATTGGACCGGTGGCATATCTCAATTTATAGGAGAAGGAACTTACAATATGCAGATAGGCAAGAATTTTATGTTTTCTTCAGGAGTGCAATACCTGGAACAACCAGGTGTCATTTCCAACGGGGCCGGTTTGATAGGTTCTGTTGGAAAGATCTTTGGAAAATGGGGCAAGCTTTCGATTCAACTAAACAGCAGGAATAATATGGATAACCTTTTTGATTTCAGGACTGGTCAGTTGCTTGTAAGCGCTAATGCATCAATTATGTGGTAGAAGACATAGCCTCATTTTAATCGAAATAAAATTCAACACGGATAATAGGTATTTATACGGAGTTGGGATTATTGGAAATATTATATTTTTATCTTGTAAATCATAACGTTTTAACTACTAACCTCAAACTCCATGAAACAGCAACTTAAATGTGTAATCCTTGACGATGATAAGTTTATAGTTGAAATGATTAATGATCTCTGTAAGGACATTCCATTTGTCAAAGTGACCAAAAGCTTTGAGGATTCTAACGTATTTCTTGATTCCCTGGCCAAACTTGATTTTGATGTTGCGTTGCTCGATATATCTATGCCAGGTAAGGATGGCTTATTTATTGCCCGGCAAATACAAGGCAAGCAAGTGATATTTGTTACCGGGCAGGATAATATGCTTAGAAATGCACATGCGCTTTCACCCTTAGATGTGGTAATGAAGCCAATTGATAAAGATCGTCTGAGAGATGCTTTATCTAAAGCGTATTTTTTCATGTCGAATAAAAAGAAGAGTGTAAAAAGAGAATTAAAGAAATATGAATCATTCAGTACTAATATGAGCCGTGCCAAAGTGTTATTAAAATTGGCAGATATACTTCTGGTTCGTTCAGATGAAAAAGACCCTCGCAATAAACATGTATTTATGAGAGATGGCAATATGCACATACTTATGGGTTGTACTTTTGAGTTTCTTGTTGGAATTGTTCCCAATCTAATACGTATTAATAGTTCAGAAATGGTGTTATTGGAACTGGTAAAGAATTACCATCATGATGTCATAACTATTAGCTTCCCCAAGGAGAAGAACAAGACTTGGCAGCTTACACTTAGCCGTACTTTCAAAAAAGAGTTTTACAATAGGATAGCATCATTCTGAAAGCGCTAACAGTTTAATATAATTCTTTGTTTTGAAGCCCTGCCAAGCAAGGGCTTTTCTTTTTCTTGGAAGATTATGCATAAGAATTTACTGAGTGAGCGTAATTATATATCTTTTAAATGCAATTTATTACATAAACAGTGTAACTTATTACATAATTTATGCAACTTATTACAAGTGCAAAAAATAAGTGGAGCCACCTTTATACATTGCTAACCTCAAATCAATCAGAGGAGGTTGATTTGCTGATAAGCGAGAATGAGGAAAACACTACTTGGTTTTTTATTTGTAATTACTTCAATAGCTGGATTCAACAAGGCAGAAGCACAGGTATCAGTTGTTTTGTATACCTCACCAGCTAAGCAATTCTTTATTGATGATCTTTGGAAGTCTACCATTATAAATGGTTCAACCTCTTCTGTTAATGTCTGCCTACAGTTCCAAGTACGGAACAATTCAACAGATAATGTACTAACCTTAACTACACAGGTAGTTACATTAACGCCCGGCGCCAATCGATTAAACACATCTGAAGGAACAGGCGGAAAATGGGTTTATGGAAATAATGAAGCGGCCACTGTTTTTCAGGCAACAGGAAAACTGCCTTACGGGCAATATACATATGGGATATCAGTATATACAGCCTCCACCAATAAGTATCTTGGTTCGAGTACAGATGAGTTAGAAGTGAGGCCGATGTTGCCACCGGAACTGGCGAGCCCACATAATGAAGAAGTGATAACTATAAAATTCCCACTGCTCAGTTGGATCCCACCAAGGCCTATTATTGGATTGAGCATTGTGTATGCCTTGAGGCTTGTTGCTTTGCAGCCAAACCAGACCCCAGCTGAAGGCTTATTACAAAATCCGCCACTGGTAAACCTGAATAATCTCCCTTCAACCTATACGATGTATCCGGCTTCATCAGAAGAATTAAGACCAGGTGTAACATACGCATGGCAAGTAGCGGCCAGCTATGAAGGATACAGTCTCGGGCAAACCGAGATATGGACTTTCACTGTAAAACCGCCCGACCCACCACCGGCGGATGATGTTATTTATCCTGTAGCCGCAAAAGTAAGTGACGGACACTTTTATGTCACTAAAGGAATTGTACGTTTTGCCTATATGAATAAAGCGAACGATAAAAAACTCACCTATGTAATTAAGCGGTTGGATAAAAAAGAAAACCTTAAAGATCTGCCAGAGCTTGCAATTAAATCAGGTACAAACAAATTACAAATAGACTTGCGCCATAATACAGGGCTGCGTGAAAAGGAATATTATGACCTGCAGATAACGGATAGCAAAGGCCAGGTTTATAAGCTTCTATATTATTACATATTGCAATAAGAGCTATGAGGACTACCATAACATACTTGTTGTTTTTTGCTGTAATGATTCTTGGTTCATGTAATAAAGGTGTGCAACCGCAGGATTATGTGCGATACGTGGAGAACCCTAAAAACGGTTTAAAAGTAAACCAGGAAGTAAACGGAGTAGATTATTCCTTGCAGTTTGAGCCAGTTGAATATTGCGTGATGCTGGAGAAAAGAAGTTTTTCAATTCCTTTGGAAGTCTTCAAAGAAGAATATAATCGCTTTAAAGGGTTAGAGCATTATACTTTCCGTATAAATAGAACTTCAATGGATAGCCTTGTTAATGGATTGGGAGATACATCCAAATATAAAAAGAGTGTAAAGGAGTATTTTGATTTCCGGATTCAGAAGGATATTAAGATGGTAATGGGTCAGGACACGGTACCCTGTTCCATATGCCAGCCCGATGCTAATACAGGCATATCGCAGTATTATACCTTCTCGTTAGGGTTTTCTACCAAAGACGACTCCAAGTCACAGGCAGACAGGATTTTTGTGTATGAAAATAAAATACTTCATACAAATAAAGTGACACTCTGTGTCAAAGGAAAAGATATAACAAGCATACCGGTTTTAAAGATGATGTAAAGGATGAATAAGAGAAAATTCATAAAGATATTGTCAGTATTTGTAAGTATAAATATGCTTACCCAGGTTTTTTATCCTACGGTGGCTTTAGCTTTAACAGGTGGCCCATCACAACCAGAGATGCAGGCCTTTGAGCCAATTGGAACAACCAATATGGTCGACCTGTCAAGTGGAAGTTTCACTTATAATATTCCCTTGATGGATGTTGAAGGCTATCCTATAAACATTTCCTATCATTCCGGCATCACAATGGATCAGGAGGCATCTTGGGTCGGATTGGGTTGGAACATAAATTTAGGAGAGATAAACCGCCAAATGCGTGGGTTACCTGATGATTTTCAGGGAGATACCGTTACCCAGAGCTATAACATGAAAGATAATATTACTGTAGGTCTTGATGCCAGTGCACAGCTTAAGCTATTCGGGCTTCCCTTGAAAGTGGGTAGCTTAACTGTCAGTGCCGGTATTTATTATAATAATTATAAGGGACCGGGAATGGAATATGGGATTTCTCCGAGCCTTAATTCAGGCCAGTCCAATAAAGGAACATTAACAGGAAGCATAGGTTTGAATTTTAATTCACAGTCAGGGTTAGACATTACCCCAAGTATAGGTTATTCTAAAGAAGTTGCCAAAAACAAACAAAATGAATTTGATGCAGGTATAAAGGTGGGTACTGCATATAACTCACGTTCGGGCTTGAAAAACATTACAATGACCAAGGATCTGGATGTTTCTCATAAAGCGAAACCGAATTCAACCAAAAGCACGGATGAAGGGGAGTCTTCAGTTTCCTCAACACTTTCTTTCTCAGCCCCAAGTTATACGCCCACTATTAAAATGTCGATGATAAATACAGCTATTACGCTTCATGCTACAATCGGAGGAGCATTGATCGGAGCGCATCCTGATTTAACCTTTAGTGGTTATCTCAATGATCAGACACTGGCAACCCATTCTGTGGGACTTCCTGCTTTCGGGTATATGTATGCAGATGCTGCAGGAGATAACCCTTATGCTTTACATGATTTTAACAGAGAGAAGGATATGCCATACCAACAACATATGGCAAGCCTTCCCATAACTAATTTCACCTACGACCTCTTTTCCATCAATGGGCAAGGAGTAAGCGGCCAGTTCAGGCCATTCAGAGGAGATGTGGGAGTACTATATGATCATGAAAACTATAACCAGAGTATATCAGTCAGTTTAGGTGCTGAATTAGGAGTCGGAGACCTTGCTCACTATGGAATAGATTTGAACTTCAATAGCTCAAATACAGTATCGGATAAATGGACAACCGACAATGATTTTGGTTCTGTAGTGGATTTCATTGGGTTGCAGGCAGGAAACATTAATTATGAACCATTTTACATTAAGAGCATCGGTGAGAAGACAGTAAATGACGCTTCATACTACAATACTATTGCCGGTACTTCTGCTATGCGTGTGCACCTGGATTATACAGGAGGAACTGTAAAGGCAAGGAATATCTTTGACTTTGGTAATTCTACATTATGGGTTAACAACAACCTGAAAAAGACAAGAAGGGAAAAAAGAAGCCAATCCACAAGCATTTTAAGTGCTTCAGAAGCTAATTGTTTTGGATTAGACAAAACGATAAACAGCTATCCTCTTGATACCAATGTATATGGTAATTGTACATATAGCTCCAAGATAAAGCATATATCAAGGCTTTCATGGCCGGGGCATCACATGTCTGAAATAACTGTCACCAACCCTGACGGAAAGCGGTATGTATATGGCCTACCGGCATATAATACAAAACAGCAGGAGGCAACCTTTTCTATTAATAGTGGATTAAAGACCAGTTCTTCCAATTACTATTTGTCCGATAGCATTAATAAAGTAAGCTACAGTCCTGGGTCAGATAATTCCATCAACAATACCAAAGGCTTGGACAATTATTTTGACCAGCAACAGCTACCGGCTTATTCACATTCATTTCTACTTACAGGAATATTATCTCCCGATTATGTCGATTTGACGAACGACGGGATCACCGACGACGACTTAGGAGAGGCGGTGAAAATCAACTATACACAGCTTTATTCAAAGGCAAAACCGTTCAAGTGGAGAACGCCTTTTGAGAAGGATACGGCAAGTTATCAAATAGGAATGATGTCCGACCCCACGGATGATAAGGCAAACTATATCTACGGAGAAAAAGAGATCTGGTATGCACATTCCATTGAATCAAAGACAATGGTCGCTCAGTTTATTCTTCAAGACCGGTATGATGGTTTTGGTGTAGCGGATTCTAATGGCGGTATTGATTCATGTAAGCACCTGAAATGCATCAAGGAAATTGACCTGTACTCAAAAGCTGACCTGATCAAGAATGGAACTAATGCTGTGCCCATTAAAACAGTGCATTTTGTCTATAGTTACTTGCTATGCCCAGGCACTCCTAACTCAAATGCAAGCACTCATGGTAAACTTACCCTGACATCAATATACTTTACCTATGGGAATAATACCGAGGGTAGTCTAAACAGTTATAAATTTTCATACCCGACATCTACCAATATGTCCTATAGCCATAATCATTATGACCGTTGGGGTTATTTCAAGGATAACCCAAGTGGCATGCCGCCTAATGAAGATTTTTCTTACACATTGCAGGATACGACCCATACAAATTCTTTTGCAAGGGCATGGAATATGAATGGTATAGATTTGCCATCAGGTGGACATATTACAATCAAGTATGAAAGTAATGATTACGGATATGTGCAAAATCAGAGAGCAGGGCAGATGTTCATTATAAAAGGTATGGGACGCAATAAAACTGATGCTCCAAGTGCAGATCTCTATACACAATCTTCGGGCCTGCATTTCAACGATTGGATATTCGTTGACCTTCCACAAGCTGTTAAGAGCAAACAGGATTTTTATAATAAGTATTTGGCAGGGGTAGATTCAACAAATCCTGGAGGAAATCCCGTCAGCAAGTTATATTTCCGGTTCCTGGTCAATGTTGGCAATGTTACAACACCAACTTATGAGTATGTACCAGGATACTGTGACATAAGTAATTACGATACAGTGAGTTCGACAAGGGGAGCAATTCAGATTAGTGAAATCTCTTCAGGTGATCCGTTGGTAGGCAGTGCAAATCCTATTTCAATTGCATCATGGCAGTTTTTAAGGTTAAACCTTCCGCAAGTGGCATACCCAGGCTCAAAAGTGACGGGCTCCGCAATCTCTATAATAGAGTTCATATTAGGAATAATACCAGAGGTCATTGACATTTTTACAGGGTTTGACAACAGGGCTGTACTACAGAATTTTGGTAAATACATTGTTCCTTCGAACTCATATGTGCGACTGGATAACCCAAATTACAGGAAATTGGGTGATGGAGCAAGGGTTAATGAAATTGATATTTCAGATAACTGGTCAATGATGGCAAGTGGGCAGAGCACTTCTACGTATGGCCAGACATTTAATTATACAACTACTTTACCGAATGGCCAGGTCGTAAGTACTGGAGTTGCAACAGATGAACCGACAGTCGGCGGTGATGAAAACCAATTGCATCAGCCATTAGCTTACCAGGAGAAGTATCTTCTTGCTCCCAATAATAATTTCTATACGGAGACACCATTAGGGGAATCATTGTATCCCGCCCCTGGAGTAGTGTATGGTAAAGTAACAGTCACTAACCTTTCAAACCCAGGGGTCAGCAGGACTGCGACAGGTTACACAGTGAATGAGTTCTATACTGCAAAGGATTTTCCCGTTCAGAATACCTGGACGGACCCAATGCCGGAAAGGATAAAGCCGAATATACTGCTAAGCATTTTCAGTGTAGGAGTGCAGGACTTTATGAATGTATCGCAAGGATTTGCCGTGGAGGTTAATGACATGGCCGGAAAAGAAAAGAGCCAGGAAGTTTATGACCAGAAAGGTTCACTTATATCCAGCGTGCGATATTACTATAAAGTAGATAATCCTAATTCACAAACCTTGCATCTGAATAATGATGTTCAGGTGGTTAATACAGGTGGTTCCATCAGTACTGCATCTGTTGGAAAAGATATAGATGTATGGGAAGATATGAGGGAGGAAGACACACAAACTTTAGGTATAGGAGCTACATTTAATACAGATGCTTTTGTCCTTCCTTTTTTTGCGATGGTTGTACCGGATATTTTCCCCGATTACAGTAGTGAACATACCCGGTTCCGTTCCGCAGTTACCACTAAATATATTCACCGCACAGGCTTGCTTGACCATGTTATCAAAACACAAAATGGTTCACAAGCTACAACTCAAAATGTATTGTATGATGGTGAGACAGGGGAAGTAGTGCTCACCCAAACCAATAATGAATTTAATAAGCCAATTTATAATTTTACATACCCAGCCCATGTTGCTTATGACGGCATGGGTTCAGCATACCAGAATATAGGTGCAGTGGTTGGGGTGACCACTACATCTACAGGAGTAATAAGTACCGCTTCAGGTAGCCCTTCAACCTATTTTGCCTCTGGCGACGAAGTTGAAACTTATGGGTATATGACCATTGGTGGCCATACAATAATCGACACCTTGAGCAGTATTAAGGGCTGGGTAGCTCAGCCGACAAGTGGTTCATATATATTGATGACTGCAAGCGGAACTCCGATACACTTAGCCACCACCGCACTTGTAAAAATAATACGCTCAGGAAGAAGAAATATGGCAAGTATTCCTGTCGGCAGTATCGTATCCATGAACTCCCCGATAAACGCACATGATTCTATACAAGTAAACCAAAACTTACAAATATTACAGGCCAGCGCTTCATTATTTAATAATGGATGGAAGATACCATTTAATGCTGTGGAAACCCCCGTATGTGTAACCACAACAACCCGTATGGATACATGTGTGGCGCACTTTCTGGATTCAATTATTGCCCATCACCAGCTTTTTGCAAAACCAAGTGATAGTATACACTTTGGAAAATATGTGAGGGGCGGAGGTTGCCATGCGGATTCTTCAGAATTATATTATGCCCTGAGTGAGCGTATTGGAATGGATGAGACATCAACATTCCGGGCTAAATTGGGGAATTCCATACTAACTATCAACAGTATATCAGGTAGCCCAATCTACCTTGACTCATTAAGTTCGCTTTTTATGATATGTCCCGAATCGGTTCTTCCCGGTGAAAGATTGAAATGGGATTCTATTACATCAGGTGGATGTTTAGATATGTGGGTTTATCGTAACTGTCACCATGAGTGCACAGGGGAATTTATTAGATGTTTCGATTATCCTTTATTAGCTGCTACCGCATGTTTGAGTAATGTTAGCTGTCATGACTCATGTGAGAATCTTGCGGTTAATAATACCTTCAACCCATATGCACAAGGATTGCTTGGTAATTGGAGACCGGAAAGAAATTATGTTTATTATGATTCACGTACACCGTCCCCTTCAGTAACTACGAGTGATATATGGAAGAATGGGGTGTTCAGCCACTTTAACCAGATATGGGACGTACCTACCGGCAGCAGTACTACATGGAATTTGGATACTACGGATAAGAACTGGACATGGACAAGTCGTATCACAATGTATGATCAAAAAGGTAATGAAATAGAAGATAAGGATGCCCTGGGAAGGTATTCCTCCGCCATTTATGGTTATGTTCAATCTTTACCTGTGGCTGTATCATCAAACGCCCAGTACAAAGAAATAGCTTTCGATGGTTTTGAAGACTACGGATTTAACAATACCTGTAACAGCAGGTGTGATAACAGTCATTTCAGTTTTTACAACTATATATCTGACACCACTTCTACCCAGGCGCATACCGGTAAGTATTCTCTTAAGATCAGCCCCGGTGGTAATGCATATGTCTTCAGGTATATAAATTATTACAACGGGGCGATAGATAGCGCAGGTTCGACAAACTACTATTTGAAGAATGGTGGAAACATCCCTCAATTCTCTCCCGACAGTGGTAATTACTTGCTGAGTGCTTGGGTGAAAGAGAATGTTACTTGTGGAACTACCGGGTATACTAAAGACAGTATTGTAGTAAACTACTCCGGTTCATCTGCCAAGTCAATCATGAAACCTTCCGGTCCCGTTATTGAAGGATGGCAAAGATTTGAAGGAAGATTCAAGATACCACGCCTTGCCACTGCGATTACTGTTACACTTTATGCCGGAAGCAATACAGCTTATTATGACGATATACGAATAGAGCCATTCGCTGCCGAAATGAAAACTTATGTATATGACCCCAGCAGTTTAAGGTTAGTGGCAACCCTCGATGAGAATAACTACGCTACCATTTATGAATATAATGATGAAGGAATATTGATGCGTGTGAAGAAAGAAACTGAAAGGGGAATTATGACCATTAAAGAAAGCCGTTCAAGTTATCCAAGATAAGGATGAGAATAAACTTACATATAGCATTTCTGGTATTGCTTCTTGCAATATTAACTACCCCGACCATCGGGTATGGCCAGAACTATGCGGAGGACTTTAAGAAGATAAGCGATAAATTCAAGAGTGGTGATCTTTCTTATCATGTGAAGTATTGTTTCTATCCATTTGATTCTCTAAAAAAAGTCAGTGATTCCATGAATGCATACTGCTGCATGAGTGGACAGGACTATTACTGCAAGATCACCGCCGGAGGAAGAGTGTTTGAACATTGTAGGAACGACAAGTATTATTTTGTTGTAGACCATTTGGAATCGGCAATAGCTGTGAAGAAAAGCACGGATGCGCAAAAACAGGTTTGGGATATAAGTAAGATAGATTCCCTTATTCATTTGCCAGGTGTGAAAATAGCTTTTAAGGATATTGGAAATGGCGAAGGTGAGTATGAGATAACAATGAAAGATATACAATGGAACAGGTTAAAACTTGTATTCCACAAATCTGATTTTACACTGGAGAAAGTGAATATGTATTCGTCTGCTAAAGGAAAGATGTATGGAGCCTCATATAGCAAGCCGATGATAGCCATGTATTATTCAGGGTATTCGGAAAAGCAAGTGGATAAAAGTTTTTTTGACGAGAGCAAATTCTTTTATGAAGGTAAAGAAGGGCTGGTATTAAGCGATGCATATAAGAAATATAAACTACTGGACTATATCTATAAACTTTCAAAAAGAAGTTAATTAAAAGGAATTGCAATAAAATGAGTAAAAGTACTCTACATAGAATCTGGTTTTTACTTGTCTTGGGGATAATGGCTGTCTCTGACAGCTATGGGGCGCATGAGCATTTTTATAATAGTATCGAAGGCAGGCATTTTGCGGCAGATTCTTCCGTCATAGCGAAAGACGATAAATATGGAACCTCAGCGTGGAGCAGTATACAGAAGAACCTAAAAGTAACAAATGTCATCACTCTTGCATTGGATGAGGATACCACCCTGTTTTTGATCGGCAACCATTCCTGTAAGGTTGATTTAGAAATCACGTATTATGACTCAGCAGGGCATGCAGATAGTCTGGCAACCACTTTATCAATTGCCTATGACTCAACAAGGTCAAAGCGTTTCAATTTCCGTTCTTCGTTCAAATTTAATGGCGGCTACAAAGTCAAGGCAAGAATATTGGTAATCTATTATGATGGACACGTAACCTCTACATTCCCGAAAGTATTCACCCTTCTTGCAGATATTTATGTGGATCGCATTTATCATTTCAGCTGCTCCAGCCACATTACTCCATCTGATACATTTAATTCCATCAATCAAAGGCTTGTCATCAGTTGGCCTTTTGATACTGGAGCAGATGAATATGACCTGGAGTATACTGCTTATGACGACAGTAGCGTAATTGTTCGTAAGGACTGGCCTAATCCATACTCTGATTTTGGATTCTTATTCAATGGAAATGCCACCCGTGTAACGGTTCAGGGGACTGATTACGCTTTTAGCCTGGTGTATAATCCCGGATGGATATTTTACCGGGTAAGGCCAATACACTATGATCAATTGGGAAACCGGATAGAAGGGACATGGTCATCTGCAATTTCAACCACGTTGAACCTTTTTACATGTAAATATCATTGGGCTGGCCATGAGAATCTTCTGAACTGGCAATATACGGCGGCTTTTGCCGAGCAAGGAAAACGTAAAGAAGTGACCAGTTATTTTGACGGCTCGCTGAGGAACCGCCAGAGTGTTACCCTGAATAATACAGAGAATAAAGCAATAGTCGGCGAAACGATATATGATTATGAGGGAAGGCCGGCAGTTACCACATTACCTGCACCAATAGATAGTGGCAAAATATGGTTCTATAATAAATACAATGTAGACCTATCGGGTTCAGAATATAACCGGAAAGATTTTGACACGGGTGCATGTGGCTTCACCCCTATAGGCATGGATAGCACCCGTGGCTCTTCCCGTTATTATTCTTCATCAAACCCTGATGCCAGTTCCGGCTTCGACATGTATTTGCCGGATGCGCAAGGCTATCCATTTACAATGACAGAATATACGCCAGATAATACCGGCAGGATAAGCCGCCAGAGTATAGCCGGTAAGACGCACCGTTTCAGTTCTGGCCATGAAACCAAATATTTTTATGGCAAGCCTGCCCAGGAGCAGCTTGACAGATTATTTGGTAATGAGGCAGGAGATTATAGCCATTACCTGGAGAATATGGTTATGGATGCCAATGGACAGATAAGCGTAAGTTATATTGATGAAAATGGAAAGACAATAGCCACGGCATTGGCAGGTGCCTTACCTTCCAATATGCAACCTATTGGTTCATATACGAACTCTTCTACATTGACGGTTAATTTAATGGACAGTGCAACAAACATTCCTCAAAGCAGCACTTCTCTGGAATCCAATTATACATTATTGGCTACAAATACCGGGAAATATACTTTTACCTATAAGTTATTCCCCGGTAACTATACCGATTCCTCATGCAGCAGTAGCCATATCTGTACGGATTGTTTATATGATGTAGAGCTTATAGTAAGTGGAGATTGCCAGAACACGATTGTGCATTATGACAGCAATCTTTCATATACGAGGGCTTTTGACACTGCCTGTGGCCACCAGAATATTGTAGATACATTCAGTACGACACTTACACCCGGAAACTACAGTGTAACCCGTATTATTACAGTTGACCCCAAAGCAATCAATTATTATACGACACGTTACGAACAAAGAGCCACTTGTATTAAAACATACAGCACCTTTTTAACAAATTCCATCGCAAACACCAATTTTAGCGGTTGCAATATGACATGTTCCACCTGCTTTACTGTACTCGGTACAGAGAGCGCATTTCTTAATAAATATATTACCGAGTTGCATAATGCAGGTGAGCCGGTATCAACACACCAGGACACATTAAACGCCGATACAGCCTGGACACATGCATATGCCCAGTGTAATGCTCTCTGCAATTCATTCAGCCCATGTACTCCGCTTTATAACTCGATGCTTGCGGATGTAACCTTGGGTGGTCAATATTGTAAGTATACCTTGACGGGATCGACCTATACGGCAGGCGATGCTTCCTCAATGCTTAGTTCTGGTAAGTATAATAACTCATCAAACCCTCCTTACAGAGATGCAAACGGAAACTTGGATTCAGTTGTCATAAATGGGGTAAAATATCCTCCTCAGCAATTATCCATAACCCAGTTTGTTCTGAACTGGAAACCTTCGTGGGCATTATCATTGGTCTGGCAACATCCTGAATATTGCTTTTATACCCGTTGCATAGCGGATAGCGCAAGTAATCGGTATGATAACAATATGGAAAATATTTCTGATTTTGCTACAGCATATAGCGGTGGTTATCTTGCTCCATTAGGATATTATGGTGCTTATACGTCAAACCGTGATCCGTACTTTAAGTCTATTCCGTGGGGAGCAGCCGATTCCAACTGGATGAAGCATAGATTGGATAAGTATATTTCTTTTAATTCAGGTGGTACCATTACGCTTAGCCTGTGGGGTACAGTTGCACTTATGTCTTATTGCTCAGCTGATACATTATCAGGAACCAATATGTCTACTTGTTATTCTCCTGCTGATACAATATTAAGCGGGTCTTGCGCAGGTAACAATAATATGGAATGGATAACATTCAGGAGTTTGTACCTGAATTTAAAGCAGCATATACAAGATTCATTGGATAGCACGTATGAGTCGGTGTGTGGTTCTTATGGAAATTGTATTGGGCTTACCGGTTGCGGCCCCTCAGGTGTTTATGCAAATAAGTCCCCACGTCATATCTCTCTTGAATATGCTGCTTCCAAGAAATTGGGGCCGAGTTCTACGAGCATAGCTTCTCAGAAACGATATTTGGATAGCGCTATTACAGCCACTTGTGACAGTTCATGCTTATCTTATGCCCATTATTGGTATCGCCAGCTGAGTAATTGTGGGTCGGCATGGAGTTCTGACTCTGTCAGGCTTGTTCAGGGCTTTTTAGCGGTCTGTGAGGCCGGTTGTAACCCGAACCACCCAACAGGTGCAAGTACCACGCCATATGCAGTACCAGATGATAGCGGAGATGTTTCATTTGAGGATGTGATTCACCGTGTACTTGGTGTTGGGTATAATAATGCCTTATGCAATGCCTCACAAATAACTATGCCTCCACCGTATTATGATTCTACAGGAACTTCAGGACCTCCTGTGACTTTCTTCAAACCCACTCCTTGCCAGTGTGGAAACATAGATACTGCGTACCATATATATTATACCGATAGCATATCAGGGGAAACCAAGTACAAGAACTTCGGCGATTTCTTGACCAAATATTATGGCGATAGTATCAGTCCTGCAAACGCATATGCTGTTCGCACACTGTGTCGTGGCTCCTGTTTTTTTGCTCCCACACCTATTCAAATGCCTTTATGGATGTCCTGTTGCCAGGACAGTATGAAGCCACAACAGGTTACTGTTGGTGGCGGTGGATGGGCAATAAAATACCCTATTGGGGAGACTACTTATAGTCCCCAGAAAAGATTTGACGCAGTATCTTTTGCTATTCGTGATTCAGGGTATGTAGTGGGAGGGATTGGTCCTGGCTCAGATACTGGTTCATCAAATTTATGGATTTGGAGCCAGGCTTCAGGTATATGGACAGTCGGGGCATCTGAAAGTAGAAGGGCTGGCGGTATTGGATTTCCAATAGAAGGTAAAGGATATGTGGGGTTGGGGTATAATCTAACTACTGGTAATTACTTAAAGGATTTGAGGCAATATAACCCCCATACTAATAGCTGGTCAACTTTAGGAGTACAATTCATTG
>Ga0210396_10000437_pt1 | contig 55883 bp, 43 predicted proteins | sample IncBWH17OmetaG_FD_155466 | JGI IMG/M metagenome (GOLD analysis project Ga0210396, IMG submission 155466) | Forest soil microbial communities from Barre Woods Harvard Forest LTER site, Petersham, Massachusetts, United States - Inc-BW-H-17-O ... | reverse complement strand
CATTCCCGATCGCGTTTTCAGCGGCACCGTGAGCCGAGTGCGCCGGTCGCCGCAGAGCTTACAAAGTGCTGCGACTTATGACGCCGTGGTGACTGTCGACAATCCCGATCTGGTGCTCAAGCCTGGTATGACTGCCTCGGCGCGGATCGTCGTCGAACAGCGGAACGACGTACTGCGCGTGCCCGATCAGGCGCTGCAATTGAGTTCGTCACCGGCGAAATCGCAAGCGGTGTCGGCGCCGGCCGCTGCTGCCGCGTCCTCGCCGGCAGCATTTCCCGCAAAGGCCCAGTCGGAAATCTGGGTGCTCCGTGGTAGCGTGCCGGTTGCGGTGAATATCGTGACCGGCCTTGACGACGGCAATTTCACCGAGATCGCCCAGGGCGATCTCAATCCGGGCGATCAGGTCATCGTCGGCGACAACCGGCCGCAGGCGAACACACAGCAGGGCTCGCCGTAGAGCATGATCCCGAAAAGCATGCCCTTGGACTTGATCCGAGGGTGGAAGCCGGTTTTCCGAAAAGATCATGCTTCGTCAAAGTAGCTGCGTCTCTACTCGCCCTTCCATTGCGGTGGGCGCTTCGTAAGAAACGCGTCGAGTCCTTCGCGAAAATCTTTGCTCATGTAACACATGAGGATCAGGTCTTCGCCCTCTTCGCGGGACAGCCGGCGTTGCAGCCGGGCCAGCGCCTGCTTGGTCGCGTTCAGCGTCAAGGGTGCGTTGCCTGCGATCAAAGTGGCAAGCTCGTCGGCTCGCTTTTGCAGCGCCGGGATATCTTCGACGACTTCGGTAAGCAGGCCGACGCTGAAGGCCTCCTCGGCGCCGACGAGACGCGCCGTGAAAATCAGGTCCTTCACGCGCGCCGGTCCGATCAGGGCGGTGAGCCGGCTGATATTGGACAGCGACAGGCAATTGCCGAGAGTGCGGGCGATGGGGAAGCCCATGCGCGTGATCTTGGTGCCGATGCGCAGATCGCAGCAGGCCGCTATGCCGCCGCCACCGCCGGTGCAGGCGCCGTTGATCGCGGCAATGGTCGGGACGCGACATTTTTCGAGCTGGGTCAATACGCGGTCGATACGCTGCTCATAATCGAGCGCATGCTGCGGTGTGGTGAAGGCGCGGAACTGGTTGATATCGGTGCCCGAAGCAAAGGCCTTGTCGCCGGCGCCCTGGAACACCAGCACTTTGATTGAACGGTCCTTGTCCGCCTCTTCGCAAATCTGGCCGAGCCGCTCATACATTTCGAACGTAAATGCGTTGCGGGCTTGGGGGCGGTTGAAAGTGACCTTGCCGATGCCGTCCTTGAGATCGTAGAGCAGATCGTCGGCCGTCGAAGTCTTCTGGTCCATGCGTCACCGTTTTTGGCAATTTGGTTGTGGAAAAGCCACTTTAGCAAGAACCGCGGCGCATTTCACAGTGGCGTCATTCGGATCCGCGCGGGCCGGGCATCAGCACGCCGAATTCGGCGGTTACGGTGGGTAGTCAGGCGGGCTCGGCGACGCGCTCGAGAATGGTCCGCAACTCCGGAATGCAGGAGCCGCAATTGGTGCCGGCGCGCAGTTTTTTGCCGATGTCGGCAACCGATGCGGCTTCGCCTTTGGCGATCGCTTCACGAATGGCCGGGAGGCCGACGCCGAAACAGGCACAAACGATGGGACCGGTTTCGGCCGCGCCATTGCTGCTCGCACCGGACAAGATAATGCGCCGGTCGCGCTCTTCGATTGCGCCGGATTCGAAAAGGCCGCGGACCACATCCCATTGCGGCGGCGCCTGCGCCGGTCCGACGAAAATGCAGGCGTCGAGCCGGCCGGCGTGGAAAGCCCCGATGCGCGTGAGTCCGCGCCGCTCGTCGATATATTCGGCAATATCAGCATCGGCTGGCATGAGACGCTGTGTTATTTCGCGCCAGACTGCCGGCGGCTCATTGGTCGCAAAGAGAAGGCCATCGCCGCCGCCAACGGCTTGGCGGGCGAACCAAGTCCCGGCAGGCAGACTGACTGGGTGCCGCGTCAGGGCGAAACCCCGATAGGCGAATTCGACCGGTTCGATGCGCACGGGCGTTGCCTTCAATTCCGGTTGTCCGGAATGCGGATCGTATTGCGACGTCGCCATGTCATCGACGCGCGCATGGCCTGCTGTGGCGTCACTCCAGTGAATGGGCACGAACAGCGAGCCGCGCCGCTGGTTCGGTGTCACGACGACTTTTAAGATTGTAGTGCCGTGCCGGGTCGTTACCTTGGCAAAGCCGCCGTCGGCGACGGCCGCAACACCGGCATCGGCCGGATTGATCTCGACAAAGGGCTGCGAGGAATGGGCGGCCAGGCGCGGGCTTTTGCCGGTACGCGTCATCGTATGCCACTGGTCACGTACGCGGCCGGTGTTTAGCCGCAGCGGATAGATCGCGTTCGTTGCGGTGCGAAGCGCGGGCGGTTCCGGCGCGATGAATCGCGCGTGATGATCATCGGTGAAGAAGCCGCCGCCGGAGAAGAAGCGCTTTTCGCCGCGCATCTTGCCGACTTGTACCGGCCACATGACCGAGTCGAGTCCCTGATAGGCGTCGTCGGAAATTGCGGCGAGGCCGCCGATATCAAAATCGCGCGAGCCGCCGTTTTCGAATGCCGAAAGCGCCGCATGTTCGCGAAAAATATCGGCCGGCCCTTGGTAGCCGAACGCGGCGCCGAAGCCGAGGTGGTGCGCGATCTCGCTGACGATCCACCAATCGGGGCGGGCCTCGCCGGGAAGCGGCAGGAAGGCGCGCTGCCGCGACACCCGGCGCTCCGAATTGGTCACGGTGCCGTCTTTCTCGCCCCAGGCGGCGGCGGGAAGCAGAACCTGCGCGCCGGCATCAATCGTGTCGGTTTTGACGACGTTGTCGGAGACGACAAAAAGCTCGAGCTTGCGCAGCGCATCGCGTACCGCGCGGGCGCGCGGCATGGATACGGCCGGATTGGTGCCCATCACCCAGAGCGCCTTGATTGTTCCACGATCGATGGCGTCGAACATGTCGATCGCTTTGAGACCTTCAGCCTCGACAAGGCGCGGCGCATTCCAAAAGCGCCGGACGCGGTCGCGCTCGACGGGAGAAAAGCCCATATGGGCGGCGAGCTGATTGGCGAGGCCGCCCACTTCGCGTCCGCCCATCGCGTTGGGCTGCCCTGTGAGCGAGAACGGTCCCATGCCGGCGCGGCCGATGCGCCCGGCCGCCAGGTGCACATTAATAATGGCGTTGACCTTGTCGGTGCCTTGGGCGGACTGATTGACGCCTTGCGAATAGCAGGTAACAACGCGTTCGGTCTTACCGAACAGCTTGAAGAACTGCGTGACTTCGGACTCTTTGAGCCCCGCCGCGCGCGCTGTGGCGGCGGCGTCCGCGGCAATCTCCCGCGCGCGCGCCAGCGCTTCGACAAAACCTTTGGTGTACCGCTCGATATAGGTGTAGTTGAGCGCTCGCGTATCGGCGAGATACGACAGCAGGCCGCAAAATAAGGCGGTGTCCATGCCCGGCGCGATCGGCAGAAACAAATCCGCTTCATCCGCCGTTGCCGTGCGTCGCGGATCGACGACGACGAGTTTTGTGCCGCGGTCGCGCCGCGCCGCCACCATGCGCTGAAACAGAACCGGATGGCACCAGGCGGTGTTGGAGCCGACCAGCACAATGAGATCGGCGTCATCGAGATCGCGATAGGTCCCAGGCACAATATCGGCGCCGAACGCGCGCTTATGTCCGGCGACGGACGACGACATGCACAAGCGCGAATTGGTGTCGACATTGGCCGAGCCGATGAAGCCTTTCATCAGCTTGTTGGCGACGTAATAGTCCTCGGTGAGCAATTGGCCGGAGAGATAGAACGCGATGGCGCCGGGCCCGTGGCGGTAGCCGATGTCGCGCAGGCCCTTGGCGACACGGCCGAGCGCATCGTCCCAGCTCACGCGGGCAAGCGCGCCGTCCGCGCAGCGCAGCATCGGATGCAGCAGGCGCTGGTCGAGGCTCAGCGTTTCGCCGAGCGCCGAGCCTTTTGAGCACAGCCGGCCGAAATTCGCCGGATGCTCGGGATCGCCGGAAATCGCAGCGCCCCCCATTCCGTCCGGTGCGGCAAGCACGCCGCAGCCGACCCCGCAATAAGGGCACGTGGTGCGCACCGTGGGAGAATGGGGGAGCGGAGCATTCATGGGGTGTCCCGCTCAATAGACGTCGGCTTGGTAGCGGCCTTTGGCTTTGAGATCGGCGAGAAATTTTACCGCGTCCGGCGGCGAGCAGCCGCCATGCTCGGCGATGACGTCGACAAGCGCGGCTTCGACGTCCTTGGCCATGCGCTGCGCATCGCCGCAAACATAGATATGTGCGCCGTCGTTAAGCCATGACCACAGATCGCGGCCCACCTCGCGCATGCGATGCTGGACGTAAATCTTTTCCTTGCCATCGCGCGACCAGGCGAGCGTGAGCCGCGTCAGGAATCCGGCCGAACGCATCGGCACGAGTTCATCTTCGTAGAAGAAATCGCACCGGCTGCGCTGATGGCCGAAGAACAGCCAGTTGCGGCCGGGGGCTTTGGCAGCCATGCGGTCATGCAGGAAGGCGCGGAACGGTGCGATGCCGGTGCCCGGGCCGATCATGATGATCGGCTTTGCCGGATCATCAGGCAGCGCAAAGTGTTGTGCCTTCTGCACATAGACCTTGATTTTGTCGCCCGGCGCGCTGCGCCCGCCGAGGAAAGTCGAGCAGACGCCAAGCCGGGTACGCTTGTCGATTTCGTAGCGCACCGCATCGACCGTCAACGAGACGCGGCCGGGATCGGATTTCATCGATGACGAGATCGAATAGACGCGCGGCTGCAGCGGATCGAGCGCTTCGATGAAGGCTTCCGGATCGGGCCGCAAGTTCGGGAATTTATGCAGAGCGGCGAGCACGTCCATGGTGGTGGCGTCGCCGTCCGGATCTTCACCGGAGGCGAGGCGTTTAGCCTTCTGCTTGCGCTCGCCGCCGGTCAGATAGGAGAACAGCTGAAACAACATGTCGGGCGCCGGCGACAGCGATACGCCGTCAACGAGTTCTTCGCGCAGCGTACGGTCGCCGATCGGAAAATCCGGCGGCGCATGAAGCGCGGCGACGATCGTGTCGACGAGGACGGCGTCATTGGCGGGAAATATTCCGAAAGAATCCCCGACCTCGTATTCAAGGCCGGTTTCGCCGATATCGATTTCGATATGCCAGGTTTCCTTCTCGGAACCTTCTTTGTTGAGGCGACGGCGCGACACGAAGGTTGCGTAAGTGGGGTTGTCGCGTGAATAGCCGAGCGGCGTCGTGAGGACGGGCTTTGCCGGGGCGGCTTCCGCGACTGCCGCTTGCGGTGCAGGCGCGGCCTCAAGCTCCTGATAAAGCTGCTTGAGCATGCGGGACGTATCTTTGCCTCCCGGCACGCAGAGATTCAGCCGCTTCTCCGACTTTGCAAACAGGGCATCTGCATAGTCTTTGCAATTGTAGCCGCACTGGCCGCAATCCTGTTGCGCCATGGCCGCCATAAGCCGTCGTGGCAGCGCCTTGCCCTCGGTGAGCTTCATACGATCGGGCATCGGCATCGCGGGATCGTGCCAGGGGGCTTCATCATCAGCCTCCGCCGGTATGGGAGCGGCCGCGCCGCCAAGAAGACTGGTCAGGAGCTGGGCAGAGTCCGCTGGAGAAAGCGGCGTCACGCCCGCTTCAAGGCCGAACACGCCCGCGAAAAGTCCGTTCAGCCATAGGCGCTGTTCCGCCGTAAACGGCGCCGATTCAGGAATGAACGACGGAATCGGCGTGCGGGGAGTGACGCTCATTCTGCGACCTCCAACTCGGTCATGGCTTTCAAGGCCTCGGTGTCGTGCCGGCGCGCAAAGGCGAGAAAGCTTTCCTCGGGCGAGGCGCGGTGCGCGATATAGGTTTTCAGAATACGTTCGACGGTGCGCGGCGCGTCTTCGGCGACGATGTCACGGTAGAGCTCGCGTCCTATCGCGGCGTACGGACCGAAACCGCCGCCGACCAGGATGTGGTAGCCCTCGACTGGATCGGCATCGTCGTTCGCCTGAACTTTGCAAGCGAGCAGGCCGATCTCGGAGATGAAGTGCTGCGCACAGGAATGATGACAGCCGGTGAGATGGATGTTGATAGGCATGTCGAGCGCAACGCGCGTCTCGCACCAGCTTGCGATCTCCTCGGCATGGCGCTTGGTGTCAGACGCCGCGAATTTGCAGCCGACATTGCCGGTGCACGCGACGAGGCCGGAGCGGATCGCGTTCGCCGTGATGCCGAGCCCGAGCGCCTCGATGCGCGCCTGTGCGGTTTCGAGCTTCTCCGTCGGCACGCCTGAGATCAAAAGGTTCTGCCAGACCGTGAGGCGGATATCGCCGTCGCCGCATTCGCGCGCGACGTCGGCAAGCCCGCGCATCTGTGCGACCGACAGGCGACCGACCGGCAGGATAAGGCCGATCCAGTTCAGGCCGGCCTGCTTCTGCGGATGGATGCCGATATGCGCGGTGCGGCTGTAATCGGGCCGCAGCGCCACGGCTCCGGGCACGGCGCGGTCGAGTTTGCGGCTGAGCTTCTCTTCCATAAGGCCGAGGAATTTTTCTACGCCGATCGCATCGAGTACATATTTCAGACGCGCCTTGGTGCGGTCCGTGCGGTTGCCATGTTCGATGAAGACGCGCACTACGGCGTCAGCGACCATGCAGGCGTCGCTCGGGAGCACGACAACGCCGGTCTCGCGGGTGAAGTCGCGGTGGCCGGTGATGCCACCGAGGCAGAGCTTGAACCAGATGCCCGGCTCAAGGCCGAAGCCGTCGTTCACCGCTACGGCTTGGAAACCGATATCGTTGGTGTCCTCGAGCACTGGAATCGTGCCGGCGCCATCGAACGCGACATTGAATTTACGCGGCAGGCCGTAGAGCGAGCGATCGTTCAGAATGTGAAAATGCCACTCGCGGGCAAAGGGCCGCGTGTCGATCAGTTCTTGCGGATCGATGCCGGCCGTCGGCGTGCCGGTAACGTTGCGGATATTGTCGGCGCCGGACCCGCGCGAGCACAGGCCGAGATCCTGGACGCCTTCGATCATGGCGACGGCATCGCCCGCCTCGATCTCGCGGATCTGAATATTGGCGCGCGTCGTGACATGCGAATAGCCGCCACCGTATTTCTCGGCGAGATCGGCGAGCCCGGCGAACTGTTCCGCCTTGACGATGCCGTTGGGGAGGCGCAGTCGGCACATATAAGAGTTCTGGTTCGGCGCGACATAGAACAACCCGAAATAGCGCCAACGGAAATTGTCGGGCGGCTTTGGGTATTCGCCCTTGGCCGCGTGGTCCTTCAGACGCTCATAGGTGTCGAAAGGGTGCTGCTCGCGCTTGAATTTTTCCGGATCGGACAGTTTGCCGCCGGCCGCGAGCACGCGGTTCTGCGCCTTCAATCCGGCTGCGTCGGGACCAACAGGGTCAGGCTCGGCAGCGACGCCGGCGGGCGCGGCGGCGCCGGCAACGCTCTTTGCCGCCTTGGCAATCTGGATGCCGGCGACGAACCCTTCCAGATAGCGCTTCTGTTCGGGTTCGAAATCGGCGGTCGGCGCCCCGGTGACGCTTTTGAGGTCGGCGTCGCTCATTCAGCGGGGACTCCGGTCGGAGCCGTGAGCGGCGCAGGCGCGGTGCTGCGGGGCTTATGCGTCAAGTAAAGTGCAAGGCCCGTAAAGACGAAGCCGCCGACGAGATTGCCAAGGGTCACCGGAATCTGATTCCAGATCCACCACTGCGCGACGCTGACATTGGCACCCATCATCATTCCGGTCGGAATGATGAACATGTTGACGACGGAGTGTTCGAAGCCCTGCGCAAAGAAGATGAACACCGGCATATAAGCACAGGCGATCTTGCCGATGGTCGAGGTCGTCGTCATCGCGGCAACGACGGCAAGGCAGACCATCCAATTGCACAGGATCGCCTTGACGAAGACCGTGATCATGCCGGCCGAGCCGAGCGCCTGATAGGCAACAGTCTTCGCTTCGGCAACGGCGATGATCTTTGCGGCAACGCCCGCGGGCGCCGAGGTGCCGAAATTGGTCAGCGCAATCGCCAGCAGCCCGCCATAGACAACACTGCCGATCAGATTGCCAAGAAACACCCAGCACCAATTGCCCAGCATGCTTTTGGCATCGCTGTCGCCGTCGACCCAAGGCAGCGGAACGATGCCGAAGCTGCCGGTCACGAGGTCGAGGCCAAGCAGAACGATCAGAATCAAGCCGACGGGAAAGATCAGCGCGCCGACCAGCGGCTGGCCGGTCTGCACCATGCCGGTGAAAGCAAGGCTCGTCGCCGCGGCGAGAATAGCGCCGGCGAGGCCGCCGCGGACAATCAGATCGGCGGGCGACAGCGCAAGCTTATTGCGTCCGGCATTGATCATGGCGGCTGCGAGGTCTGCCGGTTTGACGTAATCCATCGTGAATCGCTCCTTCGAGATCTGTGAGATCTGTTCTAACGCGGTACGGATGTTGTCGATTCGACGGACAAGGCCTGAGGCAGGTGCGGCGGCGGCCAGGACGCGTTTGCGCCGCGCGCCATATCGGAGGGCGCCGCGTTGAGTTTGGTGTCCGACGTCGGTTTGGCTTCGAGGCTCGCTTTGCGCTCGGCAAAAGCGCGGCCGAAGACGAGGTCTTGACGAAGGGACTCGATCGAGCCGCCGGAGCGGAGAAGTTCGAGATACCACCGCGCATCCGCGGTATCGCCGTAGAGCACCACACCGACAAGGCGTTCGCCTTCGATCACCAATTTACGATAAGTGCCGAGACCGGCGTCCGCGAGCGTGATCGATTCCGTGCCTGGCGCGCCGAGAAAGTCGCCCGCGGAAAATACGTGGACGCCCGATACTTTCAGATTAGTGGCGTTGACGCTGCCGCTGTAACGGGTATCCCGTCCGGCAAAGCGCTCGGCAAGCACGCGCGCCTGTTCGTTGGCCGGCTCCACAAGGCCGTAACAGATGCCGCGATGTTCGGCGCATTCGCCAATGGCAAAGATATTGGGATCGCTGGTCGAGAGCTGATCATCGACGACGATGCCCCGGTTGACGGCGAGCTTGGCCGAACCGGCGATCTCGGCGTTGGGAGCGATGCCGACGGCGATCACCACGGTATCAACCGGCAAGATGCGGCCGTCTTTGAGTTCGACCGCCTCGACGCAATCGCGGCCGGTCAGGCGTGCCGTTGCCGCTTCAAGCTCGACTGTGATGCCCTTGGCTTCCACGGCGCGTTTGAGCATGGCGGCGGCGCGTGCATCGAGCTGCCGTTCCATCAGCCGATCCATCAGATGGATAAGCGTGACGGCGACGCCTGCTTTGGCGAGCCCGTAAGCGGCTTCGATGCCCAATAGCCCGCCGCCGATGACGACGGCGCGCGAGCCGCGGCGCGCGGCGTGTACGAGAGATTCCGTGTCGGCGAGGTCGCGAAATGTCAGCACGCCGGGCAAATCGGCGCCGGCGATTAGCAAACGAACCGCCCGCGATCCGGTGGCGAAGACGAGCTTGCCGAAAGAAAGCGTCGTGGCATCGTCGAGCGTGACAGTGCGAGCGGCAATGTCGACCGCGGTCGCGGCCCTGCCGTAGCACAGCGTCACACCGTGATTGCGCCACCATTCCGCGGGCTTGACCGTGAGATCGCTTGCTGCGACTTCGCCGGCGAGCACCGACGACAGCAGCACGCGGTTGTAAGCAAGCCGCGGCTCTTTCCCGACGACGGCAATGGCGAAGCGGCCGAGCGCGCGTTGCGACAGCTCCTCACACAGGCGGGCCGCGGCCATGCCGTTGCCGATAATGACGAGAGGTTCGCTCATTGTGCTGCGCTCACTGTGTCGCGCTCGTTCCGTGTCATTCGGCTGCGGCCCTGCGGCCGTAGGCTTCGCCGATCATGAAGTCAGCAAGGACCGTGTAGGCTTCGGTCCACGCCGCTTTGACTTCGGGAGTCCATTGCGCGCCGAGCCCGCGTTCCAACGTCCACAACAGTGCCGCCCCGACCGGCTCGTAATCGGCTGCCTTGACTCCGTAATCGACGTGCCGTTTGGCGAGCGCGCTCGCCGCAGGCAGGATCGTCTCGATATTGCCGAGACCGTTCACGACAGCGCCGAGCATGCCCATGAGCTTGCGGCCTTGCTCTTCGAGATCGCCGCGAAACAGCGGCCTCGCTGCCGGAGCGATTTCGAACAGGCGGCCGTAAAACAGCGCGGCCGCCTGTTCTGAGATCGGCACGACCTTGGCAAAGCTCTCTTGGATCGCTTTGACTTGGTCTGGCGTCATGACTTCACCCCTTGTTGGCTCACACGCGCGCTTGGGCGAGACTCGTTGCGGCGGACGAAAGCGAGCTCTTGCGCAGGTAGAACCACCAAGTCAGCGCCAGGCAGGTCGCGTAGAACGCTAGATAGATTTCCAGCGCCAGATGCGGGCCGCCGGTGGCGGCGATCGACGCGCCGAAACCGCGCGGGATCAGGTAGCCGCCGCAGGCGCCGATAGCCCCGATAAAGCCGAGCGCAGCGCCACTTGCGATGCCCGCGGCCTTCATGGCGAGGGCGCGGCCGGCCTCGCCCGATCCTTTCGCTTCGCGAAGTTTCTCTTCGCGGAAGATCGACGGGATCATTCGGTAGGTCGAGCCGTTGCCGACGCCGGTGGCGACGAAGAGAATGAGGAACATCACCAGGAAGCCGGTGAAGTCCTTGATGTTCACGAAGTACATCACGCCGATGGTCGCCGCGCCCATGGCGATGAAATTCCAGAACGTCACGATCGCGCCGCCGACTTTATCGGCGAGCAGGCCGCCGAGTGGACGCGCCAGCGAACCGACCAACGGTCCGAGAAACGCGATGCCCAGCGTGACGGTCGGGAATTGGGTCTTGATCAGCAGCGGAAACGCCGCCGAGTAGCCGATGAAAGAGCCGAACGTCCCGATATAGATGTAGGACATGATCCACGTGTGCTTGTTTTTAGTAATCGCGAGCTGATCCTTGAACGAGGAGCGCGCCGTGGTCAGGTTGTTCATGAAAAAGATCGCGCCGAACACGGCGATCGCGAGCGGCAGCAGCCACATCAAGCCGGCATTCTGCAGATAGACGCCGCCCGGGCCGGGCGTGCCCTGATACAGATTGATGACGCCGAGGCCCATCAGGATCGGCGTGAGCAATTGGACGCTGCTGACGCCGATATTGCCGCCGGCCGCGTTAAGGCCGAGCGCCCAGCCCTTCATGCGGTCGGGGTAGAAGAACGAAATGTTGGCCATGCTGGAGGCGAAGTTGCCGCCGCCTAATCCGGCCAGCGCCGCGACCGAGAGCATTTCCCAGTACGGGGTGTCGGGCTGCGTCACGAAATAGGCGAGTGCGATTGTCGGGATGAACAGAACGGAGGCGCTGAAGATCGTCCAGTTGCGGCCGCCGAATGTCGTGACCGCGAATGTGTAGGGAAACCGCATCAGCGAGCCGATCAGCCCGGGCAGCGCCACGAGCTGAAACAACTGGTCCGTCGTGAAGTGAAAGCCGGCCTGCGGTAATTTCGCCGCGACGATGCTCCAGATCAGCCAAACCGAAAAGCCGATATGCTCGGCAACGATCGACCAAATCAGATTACGCCGGGCGACGAATTTGCCTTTGGTCTCCCAAAAATTCGTGTCTTCAGGATTCCAGTCGGAAATCCAGCTGCTCATTGCGGTGTCCTTTCGTCGTCGCAAATTCGTGTGATGCACATTCCCGGCGATCTCGCTTCATTCAGGCAACAAAAAACGCCGTGCCCAGAAGGACGCGACCTGTGCGCTTCCTCCAGGACAGCGGCGTTGCTGTCGGCCCATCATTGGACCTTGGACGCAGCCTGTGGCGGCGCCCTCGGGTTCCTTCAATACAAGCATCGTGCCAACGTGCGGGATCGCTATAAGCAGCGATAAATCATAGGCTTACGTGATGCTGCATTTTTGTGCAGCGACCAGGGGATGCCTAGTTGCGCTGCAACATGGAAAAATCTTGTGCAATGCAAAAGGGTTAACGTCTATCGATTTTTCAATTCAGCTTGCAACGCCGCAACGTGACCGGCGATGTCGTTGGCGTCGAATGGCTGGCCCGTGAAAGCTTGGATTTTGTCGGACCGCGCAACCGACAGTCCGGCGCTTGCTCCGAGCGACCGATCGTAGATATCAGGGCGGAAGCACGCCTTGGCTGCGGCGAGAAAATCCGGCGACAAGGGCGCCTGACGCCAACGCACCATTTGCGCGTAGAGCCAGGCGGCATGAGCCGGCTCGGGGCGCGCCGCGCCGTCGCGGCCGATCAGGATGTAGTTGGGGTCAGTACGGAAGGGGCCGCCGGGTGCGATTCGCAAGCGGCCTTTGAATGTCCGCTCGATGATTTCAGGCGCCACGGCGACGCGATTGGGAGCGGCAAGGAGCGCAACCAGTTCGTCGAGATTGTCCGGGTTGTTGATGAAATCGGCTGCTTGGTCGAGCGCGGCGACCAAGCGTTTGAGCACGTCATCGCGATTGGCCGACCACGCGGCGCGGACCGCTAAGACCTTTTCCGGTGCGCGGGCGAAGATATCGTTGCCGAAGTGCAGGATATGGCCGATGCCCAGTTCGACGGCGACTGAATTCCACGGCGCGCCGACGCAGAAGCCGTCGACTTGGCGGCTGGAAAGGCTGTCCACCATATAGGGCGGCGGCAATACGACAAGCCGCACGTCTTCATCCGGATCGACGCCGCCCGCCGCCATCCAGAAGCGCAGCAGATAGTTGTGGCAGGAGAACGGAAACGTCATGCCGAAAGTCAGCGGATCGGCGCCTCTCTTGCGCCGCTCGGCAATGACACGAGCCAAAGCTTGCGACGACATTTTCGGATCGGCCAAATCCCCGCCGCCCGCCGCCAAAGTCAGTGCGCCATGGAGCGCCGGCGACACCGTAATAGCGTTGCCGTTTGCGGCAAGCACAAACGGCACCAACAGCGGCATCTTGACGTGCCCGATGCCGAGGCTCGAAGCGACGGCAACCGGGGCCAAGAGATGCGCGGCATCGAACAGCCCGATATTGAGCTTGTCGCGCACATTCGACCACGACACTTCACGCACCAGATCGAGCGATAGACCTTGCTTTGCCGCAAATCCCTTGTCGGCGGCGATCATCAGCGCTGCCGCGTCGGTCAGCGGAATAAAGCCGATGCGAAGGCTTTCGCCGCTCATTTCAGAAGCTCCGCGGCGGTGACGACCGATTGCGCGACCTCGGCGATCTTCTTGTTCTCGTTCATCGCGGTCTTGCGCAACATGGCATAGGCGTCGGCCTCGCTGACGTTCTTGACCTTCATCAAAATTCCCTTGGCGCGGTCAATGACCTTGCGCTCACTCAGGGCATTCTGCGCGCGCTCAAGCTCGTTGGTCAGGCGGGCGAAGGCATTGAAGCGGGAAATGCAAAGATCGAGAATGCCTTTGATCCGCTCCTTCTTGAGGCCGTCGACGATGTAGGCGGAGACGCCAGCATCGACCGCGGCCTCGATGGCGGCGGCATCGCTCTGATCGACGAACATGGCGATCGGCCGCTTGACGACGCGGCTGACTTGGAACATTTGCGCCAGCACGTCGCGGCTCGGATTCTCGAGATCGATCAGGATAACATCGGGATCGAGGCTGTAGATGCGCGTCAGGAGACTTGTTGTCTCTTCAATACGGGCGACGCGGGTGTAGCCGGCTTCGCGCAATCCGTCGGCAAGTATTGCCGCGCGAACCGGATTTTCATCGACAATGACGATGTTAAGCGCGGGATCCATCTGCAAAAGAGAGTGTGTGCGAACCGCCGATGCAGATGCATGCAAGAGCATGCGCGCGCGGTGAAGGCAACTGGGGCGAATGGAAGCGGTTCTGGCCAGGCTTCTAGCCCGATGCCGCCGGGGCAAAGGCACGCGTGCGGCTTTGGTGGCTGGCAATGCGTTCGGCCGAGGCGACGGTATTATGCAGCAGCATGCTGACCGTCATTGGTCCGACTCCGCCCGGCACCGGCGTGATATAGGCCGCCTTCTGGCGTACGCCTTCAAAGTCGACGTCGCCGACCAAGTGCCCGTCGGGCAGCCGGTTGATGCCGACGTCGATGACCACGGCGCCGCTCTTCACCATCTGCGGCAGAATTAAATTGGGCTTGCCGGCGGCGACGACTAGAATATCGGCGATGATCGTGTATTGCGCGAGATCGCGCGTTTTGGCGTGACAAATCGCGACCGTCGCTTCCTTGCGCATCAGCATCAGCGCCATCGGCTTGCCGACAATATTGCTGGCGCCGACGACGGTGACGTTGCGGCCCTCGAGCTCGATGCCTTCGTATTCGAGCAGTTTCTGAACGCCATAAGGCGTGCAGGGCGGAAAGATCGCATCGCCAGCGACGAGGCCGCCGACATTGTAAAGGTGGAAACCGTCGACATCCTTGTCGATCGAAATCGTCTCGAGGACGCGCTGCACCGAAATGGTCTGCGGGAGCGGCAATTGCACCAGGATGCCGTGAACGCCGTCATCTTCGTTGAGGCGGCGGATGCAATCGAGCGTTTCCGCCTCGGAAACACTGGCGGGGAATTCGAAGACTTGGGAGGAAATGCCGACATCGGCGCAGGCGCGGACCTTGTTGCGCACATAGACCGCAGAAGCCGGATTCTCTCCGATCATAACGACCGCAAGGCCCGGCCGAATGCCGTGGGTGGCGACAAGCGCCTGAGCACGACTGCGGATCTCGGTCCGGACGAGGCGCGCAATCGCTGTGCCATCAATGATCTTGGCGGTCATGCCACCTCTTCGCGCGCACAAGCCCCGAAGGCAAGACAAATTTGCGATGTTTCAAGCCCGTGCAGAGCAGATGGACGAGCGCGCAACCGCGCCATTTTGGGCGACTTTCCGGGATGTCGCCCACGATGGGCCAGTGACGGCGGAACATCTGGCGAAACGACAATCCGTGTTGCCCGTCACAGCTCTATTTTGTGTATCCGATATGTTAGTTAGGGTTGCGAATGGAGGTTGCGGTGAAAGACATGACTGGCGGCACGCAGGTGCCGGTTTGGCACAAAGTGCGCGCTCTCCATCACGGTGTGAGCGGTCATCGTGACCTACAGCCGGTGCCGGCGCGCACGCGTTATAGCGTTCGGCAGCCTGTGACTCTGCGGTCTCGTCTCGCCACCGCCGTGTCAAATCCAGACTTCGTGGCGATCACGATTTTCTGCGCGATCGGCCTTCTGGCAATGGTGAATTTGATCCTGCGAATCCCCGAACTTGGAGTGATGTGAAGTCGGGATGCGGCCGATTATCTAGGCGGCGTTGCCCATATTCACGCCGCCGGGCGGGTTCTAGCGCAACATCGTGATCTAGGCAGATTTTGCCCAGAGCACTCTCGGCATATGCGCAGCAATTATGCTGCCCGCTAGGCGCCAAACCACTCCGGATGCTGTGTCAACGCCACCACGCCACAGGCGAAGGTCAGCACACAGATCGTCCAGAGCAGCAATGCGGTGTAATGCTCATCGCTCATCGCTTTTTTGCAATGCAATCGACATGCCAAAATCGACCTGCCAGATCGGTCGCTAAGCTATCCCAGCGACGCGGCGATGAATACGCCGCCGGAATAGGCCGTTAGGATTTCGTTAACGAATTGCTTCGGCTCAGGTCTGGGGAGCTTCAGCGAGCAAGGCAGAGGTTTGCTCGATGTGAAGATAGGATGACGGGACATGGAGCGCGCAGATCAGCCCCATCGCACAAAAGGCGATAATGGCCCAGAAATTCGCGCGCGTCGTACCGTGCTTGGCCGCTTGAATCGCAGGCACGGCTTGGCCGCTCAGCTCGGCAACTTCCATTCCATTATCACTGAGAAGTCTACGGTCGTGCATTTCCTTCTCCTGTAATGACGTTCGGCCATTGCACGGGCCGGCATTGCATTGCTATTGCGTCGCTTCCGAAGCGCTGCATTGCGGCATCCCGTAACGGGATTTCGTCGGAACGCGGATGGCGGGACTATCGCTCAAATTTTCAAAAATATGGTTCGGTAATCCGCTAAAATTTTAGTGATTGCCAGCGGCCTCAAGTCAGCCGGACTCGCCGCCAGGCGCGTCGTCAAGGCACCAGCACTGCAGCGCCTTGAAGGCGGCCGGCTCGCAAATCCGCCAAGGCCTCGTTGGCGCGAACGAGCGGATAGGAAACCGTCTGGGTGACGACCTTGGCTTGCGGCACGATCGCGAAAAACTCTTCACCGTCTTGCCGGGTGAGATTGGCGACGGAGATAAGTTCGCGCTCCTCCCATAACAGGCTGTAAGGAAAGCTCGGAATATCGCTCATATGTATGCCGGCGCAGACGACGCGGCCGCCTTTGCGCACCGCCTTGAGGGCCGCGGGCACGAGTGCGCCGACCGGCGCGTAGATGATGGCGCTGTCGAGCTCCCCGGGCGGTCTGTCATCGGAAGCTCCGCACCAGCATGCGCCCATTTTCTTGGCGAAGGCTTGCGCCGCGGTATCGCCGGACCGCGTAAATGCGAACACATCGCGTCCTTGCCAGCGTGCGACTTGCGCGATGATGTGAGCGGCGGCGCCGAAGCCGTAGAGCCCGATCTTCTGGCCATTGCCGGCGAGACGAAGCGAACGCCAACCGATCAGACCCGCGCAGAGCAGAGGTGCTGTCGCCACGTCGTCGCCGCCGTCGGGAAGCTTGAATGTATAACCTGCGTCGGCAATGACATGCGTGGCGTAGCCGCCGTCGCGGGTGTAGCCGGTGAAGAGCGGGTGATCACAAAGGTTTTCACGCCCGCTCAGGCAAAACTGACAATGGCCGCAAGTGCGGCCCAGCCACGGAACGCCGACACAAGCACCGATGGCAAGACCGGTCACGCCGCGACCGATCACGTCGATGCGGCCGACGATCTCGTGACCGGGGATGATCGGCAATTTGGGATCGGGCAGGTCGCCGTCGACGACATGAAGGTCCGTGCGGCACACGCCGCAGGCGCGAACTTCGATGCGGACTTCGCCATCCGAGGGCTCGGGGTCCGGCCGTTCAACCAGACGAAGCGGTTCACCAAGCCGTTCCAGCACCATCGCTCGCATTGGCGTTCACGATCAGAGCTATGCCGTCAGGTGAGGCGGCGCAGGCGGCCGAAACCAGCGTCGGAAGCAGCCGCTCCGTTAGGGGCATCGCTCCACAATATTTGCTCGTACGGAATCTTGCCATCGACCTGGATCAATGGCCGGGCCGGGGCTTCCCGCCGTTCAAAAAAACGGCAAAGCGTTAGGCTTTGCCTGGCTTGAGCCGCACGTGAATGTTCTTTTCCTGGGTATAGGCGATCAGTTCCTCAAAGCATTCCTCACGCCCGATGCCCGATTGCTTGAAGCCGCCGAACGGTGCGCCGAGGAAGTGTTTCGAGACTTCATTTATCCAGATAAAGCCCGATTGCACGGCGGCCGCGGTGCGGTGCGCGGTCGACAGATCGTTGGTCCAGATTGAGGCGGTGAGGCCGTATTCGACGGCATTCACCTCGGCGAGCATCTTGTCCTCGTCGCTCCATTTGAACACCGAAAGCACCGGTCCAAAAATTTCCTCGCGCGCGATGCGCATCGTCGGCTGCACATCGGCGAATACCGTGGGCTCGATGAAAAAGCCCTTGGCCAGGGCAGGATCTGACGGCCGGCCGCCGCCGGTGAGAAGGCGAGCACCTTCCTGCTTGGCGCTGTCGATGAAGCCTAAAATGCGCTCGTATTGGGTCTTGGAAATGATCGAGCCCATAGTCGTGCTCGGGTCCGTGGCGACGCCCGGCTTGTAATGGCCGACCTTGGCTTTCACTTTGGCCAGCACGGCGTCGTAGATTTTTTCGTGAATGAAGGCGCGGCTGGTTGAGCCGCACGACTGCCCGCACCAGGTGAAATTCATGCCGCCGATGACGCCGTCGGCGACCTCATCGGGATCGGCATCGGGAAAGGCGATCAGTGCGTTCTTGCCGCCGAGCTCGAGCATCACGGCCTTGAGCGTGTCGGAGGCCGCCTTCATCACCGCGCGTCCAGTCGGCACCGAGCCAATCAGCGCAATCATGGCGACGTCGCGATGCGAGGCGAGCGCCGCGCCCGCTTCACGGCCGCCGGGCACGAGATTGAACACGCCGGGCGGCAGGATGTCGCCGATCAGTTCGGCGAGACGGAGCGAAGACAGCGGCGCCTGTTCCGGCGGTTTCATTACCACGGTATTGCCGGCGGCAAGCGGCGCGGCAGCTTTGCCGGCACAGAACATGAAGGGGTGGTTGAACGGAATGATGCGGCCGACGACGCCGCGCGGCTCACGCACCGAAAAATTGACCACGCCCGGGCCCATTGGGATCGAGGCGCCTTTCATCTCGGTCACAAGCCCGGCATAGAATTCGATCTGCGCCGCGGCGATGGTTGCGTCCTTGACCATCTCGGCGACCGGATTGCCGCAATCGGCGGCGTCGATCAGCGCCAGCTCCTCGGCATGGTCGCGCAGCACCGTGGCAATGCGCTTCAACAGTCGCGCCCGCTCGAGCGGCGGCGTATCGCGCCACGCCGGGAAAGCGGCCTTGGCTGAAGCCACCGCGGCGTCGATATCGGCCGCACCGCAATCGGCGACCGGGCCGAGCGATTCACCGGTACCGGGATTGATCGTCTCCGGGTAAGCGTTGGATTTCGCCTTGTGCCATTTGCCGCCGTAAAAGGCGTCGCGGTGCTCGGGCAGAAGGAGCGGTTGTGCTTTCAGCGACTTGGGGGCAACGGCGGTGTTCATGGTATTCTCCTTACGAAGTTACGAAGGCCCGGCCGGACGGGAGAGGGTGGCGGAGTTAGCCTGCTCGGCGGCGGGTCGGCGATCTCTCCCTACAATTCTGCCAAGGCCGATCTGCATCGGCGTCTTGTTGAATTCGGCATCGTATTGGCACAAAACTGCTCTCAAATATATGGACGCCCGTGCATAACAGAGAAGATCGGGAGGCCGGACGCATATGATGATTTCACGCCGCTTGTTACTCACGAGCCTTGCCGTCGCGCCGGCCAGCGCAATTTTGCCGAAGCGCCTGTTCGCGGCAGACTATCCCAACCGGCCGATCCGGCTGATCGTGCCTTTCGCTGCAGGCGGCAATGCCGACATCGTCGGCCGCATCGTGGGCGACCAGATCAGTAAGGTCTTGGGACAGGCTGTTGTCGTTGAAAATAGGGCAGGCGCCGGCGGCGGGATCGGCGCCGAATATGTCGCGCACGCCGACCCCGACGGCTATACGCTGTTGGTCGGTTCGAACGGACCGCTGACGGTAAATCCCTTTGTCCAGGCGCAGCTCGGTTACGATCCCTTGAAGGATTTCGCGCCCGTTGCGCTCACGAGTTACGTGCCGCACGCGCTTATCCTCAGCAACAGCGTCGAGGCCAAGACCGTTCCGGATGTCATCGCCGCCAGCAAAAAAGCCCCGCTGACGATTGCCACCAGCGGCGTCGGCAGCGCCACGCATATGACCTTGGAGCGGCTGAAGGCGGCGACCGGCGCCGATCTCACCCACGTGCCTTATCGTGGTGGCGGCTCACTATTGGCTGACCTCATGAGCGGCAGCGTCAGTGGCGCGATGACCGAGTTCTCAACCGCGCTGCCGGTGCATAAAGACGGCCAGGCGCATATCGTTGCCATCGCGGCTACGCATCGGTCCAAACTCGCCGAAGACATTCCGACCTTCGATGAAAGTGGCGTCAAAGGTTTCATCGCCCAGAGCTATATCGGCATCCTTGCGCCGGCAAAGACTTGCGCCGATGTCATGGCCAAGCTGCAAGGCGCCACAGCGAAGGGTTTGGCTTCTGGCTCGGAAGCGGCCGAGCGGCTTGTCGGCCTCGGCTCGGAAGTTGCAACGCCGGAGCAGATGACGCCGAAAGGTTTCGCCGAATTCATCCAGACCGATTACGACGCGATGCGCGACGCCGCCAAGCTCGCCGGCCTCAAGCCGTCATGACGCAGTGATCGCGGGAGACCTCCGGCGCTCAGGCGGCGGGCGTGCATGCGCAGCACTTCGAGGAAATGACGGTGAATCTGGGTGGGCTGCCAATCCGCCCGGAGGGCCAATCCGTCGGATCGGCGCAGCTCGGGCGATTGAAACGGCAATACCGTGAGCTTTGTCTCTTCGTTTAATTGTGCTTCGAGCGTCGACATCAGCGTGAGCCGGTCCGTGGTCGCGAGCAGGTCGCGATAAATCGGCAAATAGGTGGTTTCGACGCTGATCTTCGGCAAGGCAGGCAGGCGAGCGAATATGCGCTGAAATGCCTGCTGCCGCGGCGTCATGGGGCCCGGCATGATCCAGTCATAACGGGCAAGCTCCCGAAGGCTGAGTTTTCTTATGCCGCTCAGCGGATGGCCGACGCGGCCGACAATCACATAGGGATTGCTGAACAGCACCTCTTCAGCCACGTCCTGCGCCCAGGCCGGACGGCGAAGCACGCCGAACAGCAGATCGATCTTGCCGGCGCGCAGATCTTCCAGCAGCGCCTCGTAGTGACCGTCGATGATCTGCACGGTGGCGGTCGGATACTCGGTCAGGAATTCGTTGACGGCCGATGAAAGGATCTGGCTTCCGGAATGTGGGATATTGCCGATAACGACGCGCGAGACCACGTTCCCCCGCGCCGCCTGCAATTCTTCCACGCCATAAGCGAGTTCGCGGAGCGCGATCTGAAAGCGCCGTGCGATTTCGGTGCCTTGCGCATTCGTCGTGACGCCCCGGCTGGTGCGCTGATAGAGCCGCCGGCGCAGTTCACGTTCAAGACTTTTGGCAGAGCGATGGAGGGACGGTTCCGAGATTTTCAGGAGCCGCGCCGCGGCATCGAACGAATTGCTTTCTGAAACCGCGATCAATGTCCGAATCTGCGGTCCGGTCATTCTGTTCACGTCAATGTTCGACGTGGGTGTGCCGGATGGTCCGGTCGCGCCGGCTTCGCCGAGCGCGTTGCGAAGCTGATCGAAGAAGCGATGAACGCGCGGCAGCAAAATTGCCCCGCTTGCGGTGAGATAGCAGCCCAAGCGGCGACGCTCGAACAGTGCGTCACCGACGCGTCGCTCGAGAGCGCGGACCGATTGGGTGACGCCCGGCTGCGACAGGTTAATCGCCTTGGCGGCGCCGCAGATGCTTTGTGCCTCCGCAACCGCGGCGAAGACGCGGAGCTGGCGGATGGGCGGAAGGTCCTGCGGTGTCATCGGCGCTCCGGCGACGAAAAGCTGCAATCATTTATAGCAAAAACTTATGGCTTCGCGCGCGATTTTGATTGGCCGTCCGCCCGCCCGCCGACGACAATCAAGGGCAATAAGGCGGCTGTCCGGTCGCTGCGTCTAAGCCCGAGGCCGGACCGTCTGCTCAACGATAAGTCGTCGAGGGAGGCCTGGATTTTTCATCAGCGACCCCTGGTGAATAAAGGCGGCTGGCTTTGCCGTATCGCGGTCAGCCTTGCACTGGGCGGCGCCGCGTTATCCGGCGGTCGCGGCCATGCGGCCAGCGCTTATCCGCAGCAGGTGGTCCGGATGTTTTTGCCTTACGGGCCCGGCGGCGCCGGCGACCTGACAAGCCGCCTGCTCGCCGACAAGCTCAGCCAAAGCCTGAAGCAGCCGTTCGTCGTTGAAAATCGGCCTGGCGCCGGAGGCATCGCCGCGATGCGGGCGGTACTCGATGCTCCCGCTGACGGCTACACGCTTGGCGTCATGGGCAACGGGCAGGCGATCAGCAGGACCCTGTTCGAGAACATTCCATACGACGTGCTGAAGGATTTTGCGCCGATCTCCGTCGCTGCGAATTTCGAGATGCTGTTGGCGGTTCCGCCAACCTCGCCTTACAAGTCGGTGCGGGAACTGATCGCGGCGGCGCGCAAAGCGCCGGGCAAGCTCAATCTCGGCGCGATCAATCCGGGCAGCACGCAGAATCTCTCGGCGCATCTGTTTCAGCTTGTCAGCGACACGCAGTTCACAATCGTCACCTATCGCACCACGCCGGACTTGGTCACTGCGCTGCTGCGCGGTGATGTCGATCTCGGCTTTGATTATTTTGCCGGCTTCGGGTCGACGATTGGTCCCGACAAGCTCCACATCATTGCCACGTCGGGAAATGAGCGCGATCCTTTGCTGAAAGACGTGCCCACCGCCAAAGAAAGCGGCCTGCCGGATTACGTCGTGACCAGCTGGAACGGCATAGGCACGCGCGCAGGGGTGCCGGCTGATGTCGTCGCCACGCTCAATGCTGCGATCAGACGCGCCATCGCGGCGCCGGATCTTCAGGAACAATCGATGCGGCTCGGGCTCGAAGCGCGCGCGAGCTCGCCGGAAGAAATGCATGAACGGATGGCCAAAGACGTCGTGAAATGGCGTGAGGTCATCGAGAAGGCAGGAATCCCCAAACAGTAGATTACTCACTCGGCCGCAGCGTGCCGGGCTGACATGCAATTGCAGAAATGTTGGAGCAGAAAATGACCGAGCAGCCACGGTTGAAGATGGCGATTGGCGATTACGGGCACACGCGTGCCGTCAAGTCCGCAAGCGTGCCCATCAAGGGTGTCGATGCCGACTTCATCGAGGTCAAGCCGATCATCGCCGCGTTCCGGCGCATGGTCCGCGACCTTGAATTCGACATTTGCGAGATGGCGCCGACGACCTACATGATCGCGCGCGCGCGAGGCGCGCCCTATATCGCACTGCCGATTTTTTTGATGCGCCGTTTCCATCACGGCGGCTTTGCCGTCCGCCCCGATGCCAATATCAAGACGCCCAAAGACCTCGAAGGCAAGAAGGTCGGCGTCCGCGCCTATTCGGTGACCACCGGAGTCTGGACGCGAGGCATCTTCGTCAATGAATACGGTCTCGACTCGGCGAAGGTGACCTGGGTCGTTGACGACGAGGAGCATGTAACGACGCTGAAATTGCCGCCGAACGTGATCCATGCCGGTCCGGGACAATCGCTGCAGAGCATGATGGCGTCGGGCGAGATTCAGGCCGGGTTCACCGGCCCGGCTGGCGTCGGCCGCTCCGGCCCGCCGATCGCGAACTGGGACATGAACGCGCCGACCGGCGGCGATACCGGCGTCTATCCAGAGCTGATCGCGAATGTCGAGCAGGTTGAAACGGACTGGTTTCGCCGCACCGGCATTCTTCCGATTCACGGGCTGATCGTGGTCAAAGACGAACTCGTCGGGAGGCATCCTTGGTTGCCGCGTGCGCTGATGGACGCCTTCACGGCGGCGAAACAGCCTTATCTCGAGGAACTCAGGCGCGGCAAAGACGATAGCGCCGAGGACAAGCGCTATCGCAAATTTTCAACGCTGATGAGCGATCCATTGCCGTACGGAATTTCGGCAAACCGGGCCAGCATCGAGGCGCTGGTCACTTACGCGTTGCAACAGGAGCTGATCCCGTCGCGGCCGCGCCTTGAAGACGTCTTCGTGCAAATCGATCCCTGAAACAGTGTCGTTTGAATCCGAGGAGCAGCATGTCTGAAATCATCGACATTCATCCCCATATCGTCTCGCCCGATACGCAGCGCTATCCGCTCGCGCCGCTTGGCGGCACGCAGTCCGCTTGGTCGACCGAGCGGCCGACGACTTATCAGCAGCTGCTTGCGGCCATGGACGAGGCCGGCGTAGCCAAGGCGGCGATCGTGCATTCCTCGACCGCCTATGGCTTCGACAACAGCTATGTCGCCGACGCGGTGCTTGCGGTGCCGCGGCGCTTTACCGGTGTCTATTCGATCGATGTGATGGTCCCGGATGCGGTGAAGACGTTCGACTATTGGCTCAGTCGCGGCTGCACCGGGATGCGCCTGTTCACGACCGGCAGCACCTTGCCGAACCAGGCGACGTGGTTCGCCGATCCGAAGACTTATCCGTTCTGGGAACACGCGGCAGCGAAGAGCATCCCGGTCTGTGTGCAAATGAAGCAAGAAGGCATTCCGTTGCTGCGGCAGGTCATGGACAAATTCCCGAAGGTGACCATCGTCCTCGACCATTTGTCGCGCACGCCGTTTGAAGACGGGCCGCCCTATCGTCAAGCTGCCGAGTTCCTCGCGCTTGCCAAATACAAACAGGTTTATCTGAAGATCACGCCAATCAATGTGACGCCGAAATCCTGGGGCAAAGGAACGCCGGAGACATTCTTCGGCAAAATAATCGAGACGTTCGGCGCGCCGCGGATCGCCTGGGGCTCGAATTTCCCGAATTCGGTCGGCACGCTGTCGGAAATTCTTGGCGCAGCGAAGAAGGCGTTCGCCTTCGCCAAGGATTCGGATCAAGAATGGATTTTCGGCGAAACCGCAAAATCCCTCTATCCAGCGCTTGCTGCGCGATAAGGAGCGGATCATGACGGCTGCGTCGAAGGTCACCCTCCATACGATGCTGGGCAACTATAAGAACGTCGCGGCGCTCAAAGGCGGCGCAATCCATTCCGATCCGGTCAATTTCGACTTTGCCGAGGTTAAGGTCGCAAACAACCTGTTCAAGCAGGTGGTGCGCGAGGCGAAATACGATCTCGCCGAGCTTGCCATCGTGACCTATCTGCAGGCGAAGGCGTATGCCAAGCCTTATGTCCTGATGCCGGTCGTGGTGGTGAGCCGAGGCCAGCATCATACCATCGCCTATAATGCCGAGCGGGGAGTGTTGAAGCCATCCGATCTGGCGGGAAAACGTGTCGGTGTGCGGGCATTCACGGTAACTACCGGCACGTGGGTGCGCGGGATTCTCGCAAACGACTACGGCGTTGATCTCGACAGGGTGGAATGGATCACGTTCGAGGATCCGCATCTGGCGGAATACCATGATCCCGATATCGTCAAGCGGGCACCGCCCGGCAAGGAGCTTGCGCAAATGCTCCTTGACGGCGAGATCGACGCGGCGATCGTCGGCGACAAGCTCCCCGACCCGCGGCTGAAGCATCTCATCCCGGAACCCGAGGCCGCGGCGCAGAAGTGGGCCGAACGCCACGGTGGCATTCCCATCAACCACATGCTGGTGGTGCGAACCGAACTGTCGCGGTCGCGGCCGGACGTGGTGCGCGATGTGTTCCGGCAATTCCTGGACAGCAAACGCGCCGCCGGCCTGCCGGAGGGTGGGGCGCTCGATCCCTACCGTTTCGGGGTCGAAGCCTGCCGACCGATTTTGCAGGTCATTATCGATTTCTGCCGTCAGCAACGGCTGATTTCAGGGCCGATGTCGGTCGATGACTTGTTCGACGATACGACCCGAAAGCTCGGCACGAGCTAGGCGGCCGGTGGCTCCGATCGCGAGTGCGTGGTCAACGCCGGCCGGTGTTGCTTATAGCAACAATGAATAGCATGATTTCGTCCGCGACGTGTATCCTCCGCGCCGGACCAGCCGTGCATGATTGATCAGACTGCGACGACAGAGCCAAATAGCTCGGCAACAGAGCGCCAAGCGCCTGTCGTGCGGCTCGAGCGCGAGCGCGACTGCGCCGTGATCGTCATCGACAACCCGCCGGTCAATGTCGCATCGGCGGTGCTCCGTGCCCAGCTCCTCGCGGCGGTGCGCGAACTCGCAGCAAGCGACGACATCAAAGCGGCGGTTGTGATCGGTGCCGGGAAGACCTTTGTATCCGGCGCCGATTTGAAAGAGTTCGGCGGCCCGCTGCTGTCGCCGGAAATGCCGGAGGTTCTGGCCGCGATTACCGATTGCCCAAAGCCGATCGTCGCGGCCTTGCATGGAACGGCGATGGGCGGCGGTTTCGAGCTCGCGCTCGCCTGCGACGCGCGTATCGGCACACGGGATCTGGTTGTTGCGCTGCCTGAGGTGAAGCTTGGCATCATTCCGGGTGCCGGTGGAACGCAACGGGCGCCACGCCTGATGGGCGTGTCGAAGGCCATCGAGTTCATCACTTCGGGTCGTCGTATGCCGGCGCAAGAAGCGCTCACGCTCGGCCTGCTCGACATCGTCGCTCGCACCGACCTGCGATCGGAAGCCGTTGCGCTTGCTCTTTCGCTTTCCGGCAAACGTGATTTGGCTGATAAGGCCGTGCCTGCCGAGAGCGATGATGCCGTCGTCGCGGCCGCGAGCAGCGCGCTCAAGAAAGCCAAGGGCCGCCCCTATATCGCGCGCGCTGTAGAAGCGGTGCGCTGGACGGGCACGACGCCGCTGGGTGAGGGCGAGGCGCGCGAGCGCGCTGCGTTTCAAGAGCTGCGCATAGCGGAGGAGGCTTTCGCGCTGCGCCATCTGTTTTTTGCCGAGCGCGAAGCGTCGCGGGTTCCGGCGCTCAATGGCGTGGTTGCGCTCCCGCTGGAGCGGGTCGCGGTAGTCGGCGCGGGCACGATGGGGGCCGGCATCGCGACAGCGCTGATCGATGCCGGATTTCATACGTCGCTGATCGACGCGAACGCGGACGCATTGCAGCGAGCGCGATCGAGGATCGCAGACCTGCAAGCGCGCGCCGTCGCACAGGGCCGGATCGATCAGACGATTGGGCAAAGCCGGCTCGATCGATTGACGCTTGGCGGCGCACTTGCCGAGGCGCGCGACGCTGACCTCGTGATCGAAGCCGTCTTCGAGGATATGAGCGTCAAGACGGCGGTCATGACTGAGCTCAACCGGGTCATGAAGCCGGACGCGCTTTTGGCCACCAATACGTCCTATCTCAACGTCGATGCCCTGGCGGACGCAACCGGCCGGCCGCATCTTGTGTTGGGTCTGCATTTCTTCAGTCCGGCGAATGTCATGCGGCTTCTTGAGATTGTGCGCGGCGCCAAGACTTTACCGCAGACACTCGCCGCGGGTTTCGCACTGGGCCGTCGCTTGGGGAAGGTCAGCGTTCTCGCCGGCGTCTGCGAGGGCTTTATCGGCAACCGCATCTACAATGCCTACCGCACCCAGTGCGAATTCATGCTGCAGGAAGGCGCGTTGCCGCAGGATGTCGATGACGCCATCGAAGATTTTGGCTTCGCCATGGGCCCGTTTCGCGTCGGCGACCTTTCCGGTCTCGACATCGCGTGGGCCAATCGCAAGCGGCAGGCCGCCACCCGCGATCTGCGTGCCCGCTACGTCGCGATCTTGGACAAGCTCTGCGCGGCCGGACGCTTCGGGCAAAAGACGGGAGCAGGGTGGTACCGCTATCCCGAAGGCGCGCGCCGCGGCCTGCCCGATTCATTTGTTGAAACCGTCATCACCGAGGACTCCGCGGCCAACGGGTTCAGCCGGCGTAAGATCGCGGCGGCGGAAATCGTCGACCGCGCACTAGGTGCGATGATCAAAGAAGCGCGCCTCGTGCTCGCCGAAGGCATTGCTCAACGCGCGTCGGATATCGATCTCGTGTTCGTGAATGGCTACGGCTTTCCCGATTATCGCGGCGGCCCGCTGTTCTGGGCGAGCCGGCAAGATCCGGCGCGGATCGGGCATGCACTCGACCTCGTCGAAGCGGCAAGTGGTCTCGGATTCCACCGAGCGTAAGGACTCGCGGCTGACCTGAGGTGAAAATCCCAGCCCACTTGCCGCCCGCAGGGCAAGCGCCATAAAGTCGGCGCGGGGTTGGGGGGAACGTGGCGTCAATCGTAGGGAATAACTGCAGGCTCGCGGCTTGGTGGGCGTCGGGCCTCGTCGGCATCTGCCTCGCGCTGTCGAGCGCACCTTGCTGGGCTGTCGAGGGCGCGGCCGCGGCCGGGCCGATCGGCGGCAGCGATATCCGCTCGGCCATTCTTCCGTCGCCCGGATTTTATGGCGGTGTGGTCGGTCTCTACAACAACGTCACACAATTCCACGACGGTACCGGTCATCCGGCGCCGGCTCTCAATGCCGTCGGTCTGACCGATAACATCGCCGGCGCGTTTTTCCTCTATGTGCTAGATTTCAAGCTATTCGACGGCAGAATTGGTTTGGCCGGCTTCGTCGCCGGGGGACAAGATTGCGGACAACTCGTCTCGGCAGTGCCGCGGCGCTGCACCGAAACAGGCCTCGGCGATCCGTATTTCGAACTCTCCTGGTCGCGCTCTTTCGGGCAGTTGCGACCGCCAACAGTAACGGGCGCTTTCCCGATCGTTCAGGGATTGGTGCTCGATTTTGGCATCGGCGCCTTGCTGCCAATCGGCAATTACAATCAGCAGCTCCAAGAAATGAACGGCGTGACGCTCGGCAACAACACTTTCGACCTCGCGCCGAGCATGGCCGTGACCTATACGACGCCGCCGCTGATCGCCGACGGAACCGAGTTCAGCGCCAAGTTCTATTGGGACAACTACGCGACCAATCCCATCACGCAATATCACGCGAGCCAGCTGCTCGATGTCGACTTTGCTCTCACCGAGCATGTCGGCCGCTTTCAGGTCGGGCCGGCCGGCTTCTACGTGTTCCAGACCGGTCAGGACCGGCAGTTCGGCACAGTCGTTCCGCCGGACGGCCGGCGGCTCGAATACATGGCGGTTGGCGGCGTCATCAACTACGACATCGCCGAATACAATGCCCTCATCCGCTTCAAGGCCAACACGACGGTTTTTTCCCAAAACGGTGTCGTGGCGAAATTATTCGTACTCACTCTTGCGAAGAAGCTGTTTTAGCGCTGCCCACCAAACAACATCCGAGGCGCGCGCATTGTCAAAGAAACGCGACGCCTTCGATCTCAAATCGCACCAGCATGGCTTCGCCAGTCCGATCGACGACCATGAGATTGATCGGGAACCCCATGAAAGCATCCGGCTCGGAATGCCCGGCCAGTTCCCAAAGAGCTCTGCCAGGAGCGTGAACCTTGTACGCTTGTATTGCGCCATTTGAAGCGACCGCGCACACGATTAGCGGAAACTTCATGTCTCGCGCCACACACTCCTCAAACATGCGCTCGAACATCGCCTCAAGATCGGTCATGCTTTGAGCTGCCGTTTACTGGGACGGGCGCAAGTTCGACGTCGCAGCAGACGCGCAATTTTGCGGGCGTGGTCCCTCACGGCGCGGAGATTATTAACGGCGGGAATGACGGAATTAGGTAAGAATCGTGGCAGTGAAGAACCTTCGTCGATGTATGACGTCCCGCCGCTGTGTCTTGCGCGCTGTGCAGGCGCCATTCTTGGATAAGCTCCGCGATGACGCGCGGACGAACATGGTCTTAATGAGCTACTTTTAGCCATTCTTATGGCGTTTCCTTCTTAATTTCGCCACGTGGAAATGTAGGCTTCCCGCCTGAACGACGTAACAGAAATGCTCGCCTTCGGCGCCTTAAGGGTAGCCGAACAAACGTGTCGGGGGACATGGGGGAATGCGGGTTGCGTTCGCCGACATTATTGTTGCCGCCACGGCATTCCTGGCAACCTATTATCTTTTAACAGGTGAACAGCAAGGTGCGAGCCTGGCTGCAAGCCGGTTCGACTACGCACAAGAATCGGTACGCGCGGAAAAATCTGACCGACTTGAAGCCCCCGACCGGCTTGAAGCCATCGAAGAAAGCTTTATCCAAAAAGTAGTACGGCTTGTGAAGTTCGAACGGCCGGCGGTCGATCATTCTATCCATCCTTCATATCTCGCCTATTGGGTTTATTCCGAGCTTCCGCCTGATAAGAGACCGTCGGATATTGTTCTGGACTCCCTCAAGGACATTCCGGTTGGGACGCCTGTCGAGGAGATCAAGCGAGCGTCGGACGCTTTCGGATTAGATGTCAATTTTATGAAGGCCGTCGCCAAGATCGAATCTGACTTCGACCCCAAGCAACGCACCGGATCGTATTCCGGTCTTTTCCAACTCAGCAATTACGAATTCGCGAAGTACGGGTCGGGAAACATTTTCAATGCTCGGGATAATGCCATTGCCGCCGCCAATAAGTTCGCGAGTTCGGCCTTACTGTTCGAACTGACTACCCATAGGAAAGCAACCATCAGCGACCTCTATCTCATCCATCAACAGGGAACGCAGGGCGCGGAAGAGCACGTGAATCATCCGGACTGGGTTGCCTGGAAATCCATGTGCGCTACCGACGAGGGCAAAGAGAAGGGCGAAGATTGGTGCAAGCGGGCAATCTGGGGAAACACACTTCCCGAAATCAAGCGTGTTTTGAAAACCGTGGATAATTTAACGTCCGCCGCATTTCTGAAGATGTGGCAGGGTCAAGTTGACCGTTTCTATACCCGCTACTCCGAGGAGGCGGCGGCAACGAACTGATTAAACGCCGACGACCGTCTTTGTTGCAGTCACCATAACGCATTCGCGCTCAGCGGTGGATCAGTTCCGTCCTAATTTCTGCTGACGGCAAGCACAGCTGAGGCTTCTTAGGCTCCGCGTGTGCGCCGAGCATCGCGCCCGGATAATCACAAATCGCGATGAGCGACAGGAATATGCCTCAGGGGCGAGGCGGTTGGATTACCGAGACATCTTATAATCGGGTCGACGTGTGCGGGTCCGCGAAGTTGCGAAAGCCCCGGGAAAATCCCGGGGCTTGTTGAAGCAACATCAAAGTCGGCCGCCAGGGCCAGAGATGCCGGCATCAGGCGTGGTGCCACACGAGTTCGAAGTGATTGTGCGATTCGAACTGATTCTGGCTCAGCTGTGTCACATGATCGTCGTTGCCGCCGCCGTTGCCATGACTGTCGAACCCGGGGCTATTATGGCCGGAATGAAAGCCGCCTCCGCTGGCGACACTGCCATTGCCGTTTCCACCGCCATTGCCATTGCCATTTCCGCCGCCATCGCCGTTTCCGCCGCCATGGCCGTTTCCTCCGCCATGGCCGGTTCCTCCGCCATTGCCGTTTCCACTACCGTTCTGTGCAACGGGAAGCCCGGTCGATCCCGACGCGGCGCCCGCGACGGGAATGGTCCCCTGTGCGACTCCTGCCACCGATGTGGCGCCCGCGACAGTAGTCGAAGTGCCGACAAAAGATCCGCCACCGATTGGTACGTTGTTGCCGGAGACGTCGTTGGCGTCGGCGACGAAGCCCTGTCCGGCGGCTTCGATTTGTGCCTGATCAGCGGCCAAAGCCGTGCCCGTGTCGCCGTTCAATATACCCTGTAGACCTTTGACGGCATTATTGGTGTCGGCAAGAAGCGTCCCCGAAAGAAGCTCGTTGTCGAATCTGGCACCGAAGACGCCGCCTTGGCTCGCATCGAAAGATGCACCGAATTTCTGATAGTTCTGGATCTCGGTGACCAATGCTTGGAGTTCCCCGGGAGTCGTATTGTTGCCCGCAGCCACGTTATCAAGCTGATTATTTATGGTGTTCGCTTCTGCTATGAACTGAGCCCAGAAATTCGTCTGCGCTTGGTTGTCCTGATACTGGTCAATAGTTCCGCCGTGCGCGTTGGGGCCGTCGGGGCCATTCAGATACGCCGGAAACTCGGAAAAACCGCCCACAGTACCGGGAGTACCGTTGCCCCCCGCGGCCGCATTCAAGGCTGGATCATTCTGAATGATATCGATGATGTCGAGCAGATTGTCATTGGTTGAACGCGCGGCGATATTAGGATCGCTGGCGTATTTCGGATCGAAATCGCTGATCTGAAGGTTGATTTGATTCAGGGCGGTCTCGAGATGGATTGTTGTAAGGGCGATCGCGCTACCAGTCTCGCCAGCTGCAGATTCAATTGCCGAGAGGGCAGTGGGATTGTTGACCAAGTTGGTCAAGCCCGTCGAGATCGCTTTCATGTCGGCGTTAAATTCAGACAAGTTTGACTGGTTAAGGCCGCCGACAGCCAGATCAGTGGCGGCATTAAAGACGCTGCCGATCTGGGCCAAAGTTGCGCCAGGCGCACTTGCAGCCGTGAGCGCGGCCGAGTTGTCCGATCCTGTGGGGAGACTCTCGAAGCCGACATTTGTCGCGCCGGTGCCGCTCGGATAAGGATTGGCACCGAGCGCCGCGGCCAAGGCCGGATCACCATTGATCTCGCTGAGAATGCTGGTCTGCGTGGTGTGGATCAGCTCCTGAGCAGTGGTGGCACTGTGGCTGTCGCCGACCGAATGCGTCGCTTCGTTCAAAAGCGTCTGCAGCTGGCCCTGCACTTCGGAGAGCACGCCGGTGTCTGTGCTCGAGAGCGCATAGGCATTGCCGCTGATCGTAACTGCATTTGGATCGGCAAGAGCTGCGTTGACGTCATCCAACACCGCATTGATGTCGGTCGTGTACATACCGAGATAGGCCGCTTGATTGTTGCTGTCGGCCGGAGTGCTCCAAAGTCCGCCATCGAGCAATCGTGTGGAATCATTGAATACCGCCCCAGCCTGGGCAAGGTCAGTCGAAAGATTGAGAGCATCATCTCTAACGGTGGTAGGCAAGGTACTCATTTGACCCTCCTTGATCCATCATTGCGCTCAATGTTTGCGCTCATCGATGAGAAGCGACAAAGGTGGCCGCAGCAAGGAGTATTCGCGGCGGCGCCCCTTTAACTGCAAGCGAAATCTGAAAGGCAAAATCAGCAACAAAAAATTGGCGAGCAGCAACAGCGCCGCGCCGCGATTCACGGCGGCGTGTTATCTTGTCGAGACCGCATATGCGTGCAGCCGGTACCGGTCGCTGTCGTCAGGGTTCATTGAACATTCAAGGCTCATTGAACATGCGGTGAAATTGATCGGTGATCGGCTTGAGCAGGTAGCGCAACATTGTGCGACTTCCAGTTTGCAGGAAGATCTCAACCGGCATACCGGACACCAAGGTCATGCCGTCCAGGCGATGACGTTCCCCACTCGGCAGACCGATTTTTACGGTGTAAAAATTGGCATTGCTTTGCTCATCGTGACTGAGGTCGGCCGAGACATATGTGACGGTTCCCGCCACCTGGGCCATGGTCGGTCGGTCCAGGGTGGAGAATCTCAAATAAGCGCGCTGATTGACCGCAACCTGATCGATCTCGTTCGGCGGCAGGTGCCCTTCAATTTCGAGGGCATCGGCGTCGGGAACGATTTCCATGATGACGTCGCCCGGACGAATGACGCCTCCAATTGTGTGGACCGCCAGCTCGTGAACAATGCCGGAGGTAGGGGCCCGAATTTCGATGCGGTCGAGCTGGTCCCTGGCCGCTACATTGCGTTCCGCGAGTTCCGCTTCCTTATCCTGCGCTTCGCGAAGATCCTTCATAACCTCGGACCGAAAATCCTGATCGATTTGCGAAATTTGCAGCTGGGCTTGGCCTATCTTTGCTTTCGTTGCAGCAATTGTGGCCGTTAGTTCTGCGCGCTCGCCTTCGAGGCGAGCGGAATCGCGCTGCAATGTCGTCATGCGCGTCAAGGGCACGAGCCCTTTGGCATAGAGTTCCTGGATGCCGGTCAATTCAGACGCGATAAGGCCAATCTGAGATGTTTTGGATTGGATCTCAGCGTTGAGGCCGTCGATCTGTTTTTCGAACTGGCTAATATTGCTTTGAGACAATTGCTTTTGACCGTTGCGCGCAGCCGCGCGGGCATTGAACAATGCCGTTTCTGCGGCCACGAGCTGGGCCACGGCGGGATCGCCGATCCGATCAGCTAGCGCCTTTGAAAGCTGGAGTCCGTTTGATCCTTCGCGTTCACCGATAAGTCGGGCGATCCGGGCGCGCACCTGATCCAGCTGATTCGCCACCAATTGTTCATTGGCTCGGACCTGAGTTTCATCAAGTCGAACGAGGACCGTGCCGGCGTTGACGTGCATTCCGTCTTGAACCGGAATCGCCGCCACCACGCCTCCACTGGGATGCTGAATCTTCTTTAGGCTCGATTCGACGACAAGTTTGCCCGGTAGCACAACCGCACCCGAAAGCGGAACCAGCGTTACCCAGCTTCCTGCGACGGCGGCGCTGATAGTGAGCACGCGCAATGCGGCTTTCAGCTGCTGATCATGTGTCCGTATGATCTGTTCGGTGAAGCTTTCGTCCGACGCGACGTTCTCACCGCCACTGACAAGCCATTCAAGATGGGTTCGTAAAGCTTGTAAGCTGGCGCGCAGAATGGACGCGGTTGCCGTCGTTTCGGCGGCGCCATGGCCGGTCCGCAATTCTTCTTCATTATGTTTGGAAGAGATTTGCTCTTGATGTTCGGAAGGCAGTTGTTCTTGCGGCAAGCCTCGATCTAATCGATCAAGCTGTTCGCCTAAGGTTGGAAATTGATGCAGCATCCGCTCCGGGCTTGCACTTGGCGCACGCGGCGGTGGAGTCTCTTTGCGCAAGCGCTCGCGTCGGTGCCGATCAAGGGTTGTTTTTGCTGTTCGCAGTTCGAGGATGAGCGCCTCGCCCTGCAGTCCAGCCGTCACATGCCGTGGCGCTGAGGGACGACTGGCCGCGGCGCGGCCCGGGCGGGTGAATTCAACCGTATTCATGACGGAGCGTTACCTGCGGCCTGAGTAGCCGGCGCCGGTGTGTTGCCTGGCGTGAATTTGTTGGACGTGCTGACGTTGACGGATCGGGCGACCCGGGCGAACAGCTCATCACGGAGCCCAAAGCTAATCATTTGACCAGCGCGCAGCACCATCGCGAAATTAAGAGCAGCCAGCGCCTCGGGACGGTGCGACACCAGGACCACAATGCTCTGGTTCTGCCGGAGCGCGTGAATTGCCTTGATCAAAGCCACTTCGCCGTCATGGTCGAGATTGGCGTTTGGTTCATCCAGAACAACCAAAAAAGGATCGCCGAAAACCGCCCGAGCCAGTCCGATGCGTTGGCGCTGTCCGGCCGATAAAGCTGAACCTCGCTCGCCGAGCCGCGTTGCGTAACCATCAGGCAACGACAAGATCATCTCGTGCGCGCCGGCGAGACGCGCGGCGGCAAGGACGGCATCCGAGGTCGCCGCCGTATCAAATCGAGCGATATTTTCCGCCACGGTGCCGTCAAAAAGAGCGGCGTCCTGAGGCAAATAGCCTATGTGGCGCCCGAGTTCGTCCGGATGCCAGTTGTCTAAGGCCGCACCATCGAGGCGGACGACGCCTTTTGTCACCGGCCACACCCCGACAAGCGCTCTCGCGAGCGAGGACTTGCCGGCGGCGCTCGCTCCGAGCAACGCAAGGCCCATGCCGGCTGTTAACGTGAACGAAATACCGGAAAGCACGACGCGGTCGCTGCCCGGCACCTCCACGGCGACGTCTTCAACCGAAAGACTCAATTTGGGGCGAGGTAATTCGACCGCGGCCGCCGGGGGCGGCGCCACGGCGGTCAGGATGGTACGAAGCCTCTCGATGCCCTGCCGCGCGGCGACCAACTGTTTCCAGTTGCTGAGAGCTATCTCGATCGGCGCGAGGGCGCGGCCCATCATGATCGACGATGCAATCATGATACCGCCGGACGCATGTTCGTTGATGACGAGATAGGCCCCGATGCCGAGGATCGCCGATTGCAACGCATAGCGAACAACTTTGGCGATGGCGCCGGTGTTGGCGTAGACTTTGCCAATTTCGATATTTTGCCGCAGATATCGCTCGTTTGCTTCCGCCCAGCGGGCGACGAGCCGAGCCGTCATTCCAAGCGCCCGAATGACCTCGGCGTTTTGATGCGTCGAATCGGCGAGCACCTGACGACGTGCGCTACTGTCCATCGCCGATTTTGCGGCAGTGCGCGATAGACGTTCAGTCGTCATGGTGAGGCCCACAATCGTTACCGCACCGAGCATCGCCACCACGCCGATGATCGGATGAAAAATGAAAAGCCCGGTCAGAAAGATCGGTATCCATGGCATGTCGAGAAAAGCCGTGGGTCCCGCGCCGGACAAGAACGTGCGTATCTGATCGAGATCTCGCAACGGCTGCTGCGCAATGATCGCCTTGGCACCGCGCAGCGGCAGTGTGGCGATCGCCAGATAGATTTGCTTCTGCAAGCCAATGTCAAAAAGCGCCGCGATTCTCGACATCATCCGCGAGCGCACCGCTTCAAAATAGCCTTGGAAGATGTAGGCGATGAGCACCATCGCCGAGAGTCCCAAAAGCGTCGATACATTGCGGCTCGGCAGGACACGATCGTACACCTGCAGCATGTAGAGCGAGCCTGACAGCGTCAAAAGATTGATCACGCCGCTGAAAATTGCCACGGCGCCGAGCCGACGCCCGCTGGCACGTAACTGCTGGGTAACACAATCGTTCGGCGGAGAACTCGACATGATTGTCTAACCGGTGGATTAAAATGGATTGGAAGTATGCAGTCCTCATTGCTTAGCGCGGTCTAAGCTGGATCGATCGGTCGCGAGACTTCATCTGAAACACGACGGAATTTCGGCGAAAACTCGGTGGCACTTCGCAACGTCGACATCTTACGATGTGTTCCGGTCTCGACGTCGAGACGACGCGACAAACTTTTCGCTCTGTTCGACAAAGATCAGCGGAACTAACGGTTACGTTTCAAACCATGCACGGGCCAGCTTGCTCGTCGCAGTTGACTCTCGAATTTGCTTACAAAGAAGGCGCGCCACGGATCCACCCGCGAATGATCACACTTTTGGCCCGCTGATCTCGCAATTCAGTCAGGGACTAGCCAAAAAGCCAAGCGACGCTCTCACGACTGTGCGCTTGAAGGTCCGGCCACAGGAGGGGGACGATGGGACCAATGACCTGAACGATTGTTTTGAAGCCCTTCTAAGTCGGCTGCCGATAGCAGAAACCCGATCGACCGGCGCTGCGCTTTGCCGAACATTTAGATTGCACGCCGGATGGCGCGCGATTCACTTGAATCGCGGATGTCACACGTGAATCGCGGATGTCACACGCATCGGAACTACGTCATCCGAAACCGAATGAACGCGGCCGGGAGCCGGGAAGGAAGCGATACGGCGAAAATTATTTTGGGGGTGGGGAGTGGGGCGCAGGGGCACGAAGAAGAAGACGGATTACGGCACGGTTGTCTTTCACTGGCTGTTGGTCGGAGCGATCGCGTTTGCGATAGCAACCGGGTTGAGGATCGCGACCGAAGGCCCGGATCGCGCTTGGATCAACTTTCTCGATCCGGTTCTTCCCCAGGCCGCGGTATGGACCGAGCATCTGCAGTCCGCTGCCGTGCTCATCGCCGTCAGCGTGGCTTATATTCTTTACATGAGGTGGCTTCACCTTCGGCAGCGCATTCTACTCGACAGGGCGCGATTGCGAGGGCTGCTCGGGCGTTCCTCCGCGAGATGGGGAACTATCAATATATGTCTCTACTGGTTGTTCTTTCTGGTGATGTTTTCCCAGCTGGTGACCGGAACGCTGCTCTATCTTGGCTACGCCGACAGCCTCATGGTGCAGATGCATTGGCTCGGGCTGTGGCTCATTCTCGGCTATGTCGGCCTGCATCTGGTGTCGCAGTGGCTGTTCGGCGGAGCGGCACAATTGCTGCGCATTTTCCGGCCCACGCGACACGTTCCGGCATCGCGCCAATTCGAACTGGCCGACGTGCTCGTATTGCTCGACCAGCAACCCAGTCCATCATTGGCGCCGCGCTATTCTGTTTTCGCAGCATCGCCGGCAGATCGAAGTCCTGTTCTTGCGCGTCAATTTGCCACGCACGGAGAACTGTACGCTCTTGAGCCCGCGCGGCTTCGAACTGACAAGGTTGCAGGAAGACAGCGGCGAAGTTCAGCTCAAAATAACGTCACGCCACGTTCGCCGCTGAAGACCCCGACGGTCCATTTGAACGCTTTTGTCGTGGCTTGCGTCACAGCGGGTCTGGTCGTCGGCGGCATTCTGACGGTGCATCGGCAATTCGTTTTTACGCTCTTCATCCGGCACATCGAAGCCGCCGACATGCCCGTCATCGATGGCGAGACGTCCGACCCGGTTTGGCAAACGATCCAACCGCTGTCGCTCCTGACCGAGAATGGCGACAACTTCCAAGGCAGTGGTGAGACCACGGTCTCGATCCGGGCGGCCCATGATGGTGTGCGGGTCTATTTTTTATTCGTCTGGAATGATCCCACCCGTTCACTGAAGGAATTACCGCTGCGCAAGATCGCGGGTGCTTGGCAGCTGCTCCACAATGGTTTCGAAAACGGTGATGAGCATGCCTATAACGAGGACAAGTTCTCAGTCCTATTGACCACGCTCGATACCGTTCTCGCCGGTGACACGACATTTCACGCCGGAGCGCGACCGCTGCGTGACGCGCCACCCACGCTGTCGGGACGCGGCTTACATTACACCACGCAACAAGGGCTCATCGCCGATATTTGGGAGTGGAAGGCGGTCAGTACGAACGTCTCTGGATATTGCGACGATGATCATTTCGGCCCGCCCGCCCAGGCCACGCCGGCACAGATGGCCGGTCTGTCGCCATATCGTGGCGGCTTCGCCGCCGATCCCGGTCGTGCCAATTATGAGAGCAACTTTGGGCTGACCCAAGCCGGTAATTATGCCGAAGGCGTCGTGCCGCGGCGACTGCCTGCATCTCTCGATGTCATGAAAGCTGCGCTGGGTCGCGTGGACCTTGATCCCGACCACGGCGAGAGCGAAGCCGCGCGATGGTTCATGACCGAGGAAGATTCGGTCCCCTATTCGCCTGAGCGCGATCGATTGATTCCTGACGGCACGGTGATGCCCGGGGTCATCATATCCGGTGAATATTCGGGCGATCGTGCTGATGTGAGGTGCGCCGCACGTTGGGCTGCCGGCCGATGGGCGCTCGAAGTGACGCGTCGCCTCGACACCGGGAGTCCTTACGATCTGCCGATCAAGACCGGGACTTTCATGCGTGTCGCGGCGTTCGATCACGCTCAGATTCGGCACACGAGGCACGTTCGTCCCATACGTCTGGAGGTGGAATGATGTCGAAAGTCTGCAAAGTGACGATCAATGGCGAAGTCATTTCTGCGAATCCGGGAGATTTGTTACTCGATGCAGCCTTGATGAATGGCATCGATCTACCGCACGACTGCCGCTCAGGCTATTGCGATACATGCCGGGTCCGTGTTGTTGCCGGGCGCTGTCTGGGAGACGCTACGGAGGATTCGGACATCGTCCACGCCTGCCAAACCAGGGTGATCTCCGACCTCACCGTCGTCGTTGAAAAGGTCCCCGAAGTGATGGAGGTTTCCGGGCGCATCGTTGAGCTCATTGACATTGCCCGCGACGTTGTCGAGGTCTGCATCCAAAGCGCGGCGCCGCTTGAATACCTGCCCGGCCAATACCTGTCGGTGCAATTTCGCGGTTATCCCGCGCGCCACTATAGTCCAACGTTGCCGCTCGAGTGGCCCGCCAACCCCGACTTGATTCGCTTCCACATCCGACAACTTCGCCGGGCACGCGTTTCGGCCGCACTTGGCCGCAAGATCAAGGTCGGCCATCAGGTCAAGCTAACTGGGCCATTCGGCGCCGCCTATTTTCGACCCAGCCAGGCGGGACGAGTTGTCCTGATTTCCAGCGGCACGGGATTTGCACCGATCTGGGCCATCGCCCAAGCCGCAATCCGGGAGAAACCGAAACGCGAACTCGTTGCCGTAACAGGAGCGCGCGATATTGATTCGCTATATATGATCCCGGCGCTGTGCCGGCTCGCTCAGTTTCCGCGAGTAACGATCGTGCCAACAGTGCAGGAACACCAGAACATCACGGCAGCAATCAGGTTCGGCGAACCAACGGACTTCATTCCTCCACTTTCGCCCGATGACATAGTCTATACGGCTGGCGCACCTCGGCTTGTTCGAGCCGTAACTCAGGCAGCGAAGGTGAACGGCGCAACATGTTTTGCGGATCCATTTCTGCCCGCAGAGGGCGCTGATAGCGGTCAGACCTTTTTTTCACGCACGGTCAGCTGGCTGGTTTCCTCAAACAGACATTAGACAGTCTCCGCCGCCTCTTGATGGGACTCAGGTTTTCGGCTCTGTCCGCTTTTGACCCCCAAACACACCCACGAACAAATATAACAGCGAAGGTCTCGTTGGGTCCCTCAATCAACCGGGCATCGGGAGCAGGGCATCCGCGCCCGCAAGCCTGCTTTCTCAGCCTGAAGCCCGATCCATGACGCCGGTCAGGTCGCGCATCAGCGCGGTCAACGGTTCGTGGGCGTCGATCGCCGCCAGGCTCAATAGTAAGAGATCACGCGTGGCAGCCCCCAAGACAGGCGCGGTGAAATGTTGGAACTTCTTCTCGACATCAGTTCGTGTGAAAGGGCGCGGCGGATCGCCCGGAACGGAGTCGACGCGCAGTTCGCGGCGGCCCAATCGTGTTTCGACAACAATCCGCGCCGGCCACTGCGCGGGATAATCAATCAGCAAAGCATCATCGGCAGCGACTTTGACGCGCATCATGAATGCCTGCAACGAAGACTGCGGCACCGCGGCGGAAAGATTGAGGTCAACCGCCTCCGTCGGCTGCAAGGCGGCAAGCGCGAGCTGATAGGGCAGGCTGGTCAGAAACGAGGCGCGGTCGCCGGGTTTGACGCCGTGATCGATCATCTTCAGATGCGGCGGCAGCACAAACGCGGTGACAGCAGTGATTTCGTCGGCGTGAATACCGGTGGCTAATAATTCGCGCAGGGCCTGGGTTGCGGGCATGGTTTGCCGTGCCGCGCACCAGGGTTTTAACGAGACGCTGGCGAAGGTCGGCACAGCATCGCCAGTCATCATCGCGATATCCGGCGCGATGCCATAGACATCGGGAAAGAAGCGCGATCTCAATATCTCCAGATCGGCGGTAAAGCCCGACTGCGCGGCGAGCGCCGCGCTCAGGCCGTTGCGGGCCGCGTTGCCAACGCAGAACCAGCGCGCCGTCGTTGCTGCATGGTGCTGGCCAACCGACGGCGAGGACATGGTCAGCGCCAGCGCCAGCGCATGCGCGGTTTGCGCCGGCGACAGCCGCATCAATCGCGATGCTACTGCAGCAGTGGCGAAGCCGGCGCCGAAATAGGTTGGCCAGATGCCACGGTAGAGAACATCCGGGCCTTTGATCGCGAGCCCCAAACGGATCATGGCTTGATAACCGGCAAGCATAGCGGCGGCGACGTCCGCGCTCTGCGGGCCGGGCAGCGCCGCGGCCAAGGTCATCGCCGCGGGGATGACGATCGAGCCGGGCGTCGTCATCGACGGCAGATGAATGTCGTCGATCTCGCTCAGCCGAACCAGCGCACAATGGGTCGCAAGATCGTCGTGAAGGTCGGACGCGGCTTTTTCCTTCGTGCGCATGCGCGCGCGGAAGACGAGGAGCGCTTTGCCTTCGGGAGTCTGCGTCGCGGCTATCCAGGCGCCGGTGGTGTCGGCGACATGCAGTCGAAGCTTCTCGACAAGCGCCGCATCGGCGATTCCGGTCTGCGCCTGCAAGATATCGGCGAGTTCTTCGATCCCGTTCATGTGATTTCGTTCGTCGGCCAGAGCAATTGCGGGTCGTTTCCGGTGACATGCACCATGGCGGAAGCGATCGCGCCCGCTCCGGCCGCGTCGATGAAGCCGGCACGAAGCGAATAGGTCTCGCCTTGTTCGAGTGCTACGTCATCCGCGGTCAGAAGCAGCGCCTCATCAAGTGACAATCCGATCGAGCTGCCGCATGTTCGATCGGCAAGCTGGTGGACGCGAAGCCCTCCACGGCCTTCTTCGATGATCTCTCTGAGCCGCTGGGCCGATGTGCCGGGTTTCGCTTCGGCCGCTATGGCGCGCACGACACTTCCTGCTTTGGCCTGCAGCTCGTCGTGTTGCGCGGCGATGCGGACAAAGGCTTCGGCCCAGTAGCCGCCGTGGCGCACTGCGACATAAGCCTGGAGCGGGTCGATCCGCGCCGCAATCGGAACATCGAACGGCCGCAGGGTGCGACCGCCGTCGAGGCTGAATAGACTGCGCACATCTTGGGCGTCGCGTTCCAACGCGGCGTGCTCGGCAGCAAGGATGCAATCGGTGATGCTTTTGTTCGAGCGCGCAGCATCGCGCAGCGCCGCGACCGCAGCGTCGAGCGTGGCACACGACGCCCGCAGGATTTGCATTTCGCGCGGGCTCTTGCGTCTCATACGCGCCCGCAAAGCGGTGTCGCCGCCTTCAATTCGCGCTCCGGCTCCAAGCGCCAGATCCAGTGCTCGGCGCAGACGGTTCGGCATCGCATTGCCGCCGAGGAGAACGAGACTCGTTTCGCCGTTGAGATCGCGCGCCCAATCGGCGGCGGTCTTTGCGGCGTCACGCAACGGCGCAAGCGCTGAGATGAAGGTCAGCGGCCTTGCCGCCGGCAGCATATTAGGCCCGCCGCCGATCAGCATTTGCGCCTCGCCGCGGCGCGGGATCAGCGCAATAGCGCCTTCGAGCTTCGGCGTGAAATGCGTCAGATAGAAGAGGGCGGCGTGGTCGCGGCTGTCACCATAGACAATAGCGCCGCCGGCACTCTCATGATCGCGCCACAGCGCTGCAAGCCGCTCGTCATATTCGCTGCGCGGTATCTGCCGCGCATCCCAATCGCCGGGGCCGATCAGCAAGGTTGGGTGCATCGTCTGCATGTCAGCGACTTGTGGCCCCTAGGGCGCTAGAGTGCAATTTCTGCCAAGGTGGCTTGTTGGCGCGTCAGGGCTTGCGCGCCCTGCGGGGTCAAGACCGCCGGCTCGCCGCAAAGCAGATAGCCGGTTTCGGGCAGATATTGGTTCGGGTGGATCATGAAGAGCATGTCGGGTTCGAGCACGATATCGTTGTCGAGCGCCACGTCGCCAGGCTCGATCGAGCCGAAACCCAGGCCATGGCCGCGGCGGCGGATGTGCGGCGGGTAGCAGAATTCGGCATAGCCTTCCGCCTCCAACACGGTGTTGATGGCGCGACAAATATCGCCCATTTTCGCACCTGGCTTGGCGGCAGCGAAACCGGCCTGCATCGAGCTGACGACGAGATCGTACTTCCGGCGCAACAGGGCGGAGGCGTCGCCGAGCACAATTGTGCGGCAGATTTGGGCGAGCTGTCCCTTATAGCTTGGCGTGATTTCGCAGACGATGGTATCGCCGCCCTGCATGCGGCGGCCGTTAGAGGGCGCCACAGCCTTGTTGTGCGGTCCCGCGCAGAGCAGCACGAAATTGTCCTCCGCGCCCAACGATTTTGAGTGCCAGCGCAATTCGGCCGCCAGTTCGTCCTCACTCATGCCGGGGTGGGCGACGTCGAGGAGATGCTTGTAGCCGAGCTCGGCGATGCGGGTCGCCTCGCGGGCATGGGCAAGCTCGGCCTCAGTTTTACGACGCGCCGGCGCGAAGATGATGCTGTCGGCTGCTTGCGCCTGCGGAACGAGATCGACGAAGCGCCGCGCAATGCCATAGGGCAAAGCGCTGAGCCCGGCGACGCCCACCGCGGCGCGTGACGCGCCAATGGCTTTTTCCAGGCCCGCGATCACATCGTCGGCGCCGATTATCGCGACATTCGGACAAATCTCGCTTGCACGCTCGGCATCCCAGGATGGTGTCACCACGAGGCTTACGGCGCCGGAGCGGTCTAGCAGCGCGATGACGGGGCCGAGCGCCTTGAAGCCAGTCAGCACCATGACAGGATCGGGCTTCTCGATGAAATGCCCGCCGTCATGCAAGGCAATCAGGCAATCGAAGGGCGACGCCGCCAAACCGGCGTGAATCGCGGCAAGGCGCTGTTCGAATGTCATGACGCTTCGGCTTTCCGCACTCAGAATTCGTCGCCGCCGCTGCCGACGGCATCGCCAAGATCGGTGTCTTCAAACAGCTGATCGAGCGGCACGACCGTTTTGATCAAACCCTGCTGGTGACAGTAGCGCTGCATGGTCTGCAAATTCTTGCGATTGGCCGCCGTCAGCCCATAGGACCACGGATCCTTGCCGAGCGTCGCCTCCTGCTCCTCGACGGCCGTGCGCACAAAGGCGAGCGGCACCATGCGGGGGTTGGCAAGCCGCCGGTAAGCGAGCTGCTTCGATTTCTCGAAGGCCTTGACCAGGTTGGTCGCCACCCAGGGATATTTGTCGGCGATCTCGCGCTTGATCGTCGTGACATGCATGATTGGAAAGATGCCGGTGTCCTTGAAATAGGCCAGTTCAACATCCTTGTAGTTCGGAAACAGGCGGCCGATGCGCCGGTCGCCCTCGACGAAGGTCCGCGGCAGCGTCGGCGAGATCATTGCCGGAATGTCGCCGTCGGCAAGCATGTCGCTCAGCGACTTGTCGGTTTTCTTCATCTCGATGCGCAGGCCGGGTGGCGGCGTGAAGGGAATGTCTTCGCTGCGATCGACCAGCCAAGTGATCGAGCGGTGGTCGAGTCCGTAATGCTCATCGAGAATGCCGCGAATCCAGATGCTGGCGGCCGGCTGGAAATTGGTGCCACCCACCACCTTGCCGTTGAGATCCTTTGCCGACTTTATTCCGGCGGACGTATTGACGAAGACGAAGCCGTGACGAAAGCGGCGGTGCAAGAACACCGGAATGGCGGTCAGCGGCTCGTCTTGGTCGCGGATCATGAAATAGGCGCCGACATTTTCCTCGCAGATGTCGAATTCGTGCTTGCGGCCCATTCGCCAATGGCGCTCGCGCGGCCCCATGTCGGATAGGAATATGAGTTCGAGACCATCCGCCTCCACTGCGCCCTCTTTGAGGGGGCGGATGATATCGTAATCGCCGCAGGCCACCGTCAATCTCAGTTTGCTCATTGCGCTCTCTTGCTCGCTTTTAGGTCAGGCGCGCCATCGCCCATAATGTAATTCGGCGCGGCGTACGATTTCATTGAGGATAACGGCGATCAGCGCCAGCATCGAAACCAAGCCGATCAGCTTGGCCGGTTGGAGATTCTGGGTGAAGACGCTGGTGAAGTAGCCGATGCCCGCGGTCGAGACATAGAGCTCGGCCAATAGTACGCCGAGCAATACCCCGGTCATCCCAAGCCGCAGCCCGGTGAAGAACGACGGCACCATATGGGGGAAGATGACATGGCAGAGCACTTGCGCGCGGCTGGCGCCCATGGAGCGTGCGCTGGTGAGAAGAACTGGGTTGATCTTCTGCACGCCGGCGGCCACTGCGATCATGATCGGAAACATGCCGTGGCTGACGCCGAAGGCGATCTTGGAAGCGGCGCCGATGCCGAACAGTAGCACGAAGATCGGCAGGATCGTCACTTGAGGCAGGCCATAGAGCAGCAGAATGATCGGCATGAAGCTCCGATGCGCGAACCGGTTCAGTCCGACAAAGAGCCCGATACCCGCGCCAATCGCAGCCGACAGCGCGAAACCGATCGCGATTTCGTAAAGCGTGAGCCACAGCGCGGCCGGCACGCCCGGCGTGCGGAACAAGCTGCCGAGCGACATCACCACCTGCGACGGGGGGCTGATGAAATCGCGATCGAGATAAAAACGCGCCGAAACTTCCCAGATCACCAGAAGCAGGAGCACGACGCCGAGCCGCGTCACGCCAGGATGCGGGAGCAGCCAACGCTTCGGCGGCGCGTTGCCGGCTCGGGCGCCGACGACGGGGCCTGTCCGCATCATCGCCATCGTCCATAGGCCTCGAGCGTCGACAGCGCCAGGTTCAAGAAAGCGACGATGGCCACAACGAAAACGATGTAGGCGAACATCCGCCCCATCTCCATGTTCTCGGCAAGATTGACGATGCGATGGCCGAGGCCGCCGAGGGAGGCGATGGTTTCGCTACCGATTACCGACAACAGCGCGACCGTGAAGCCCATGCGCAATCCGGCAAGCATCACAGGCAGTGCGGCGGGCAACAGCACGTGGCGGAACATCTGGACATTGTTAGCGCCCATCGACCTTGCCGCAGCCGCCAAGGTCCGGTCGACGCTGCCGAAGCCGACGACGGTGCTCATCACGATGGGAAAGAAGCTGATAGTCGCGCCGAGCGCGATCTTCGACGCCGGGCCGAGGCCCCAGATCATGATATAGAGCGGCAGGAACAGGATGATCGGGATTGCATAGATCGCCGCAAATAGAGGCTCGAACACTTTGATGAAATAGGGCGAACGGCTGATGAAATAGCCGATCGAGATTCCAAGCACCATCGCGATCAAAAAGGCGAAGGCAAATTCGCTGAGCGTAATACGAAGATCGCGCACAAATTCGCCGGTGCGGATGACGTCGATCAGCTGATGCCAGACATCGATCGGACTCGGCAGCAGGATACTGCTCACGCCCCAGACATTAGTCGCGAGGAACCACAGCGCCAGCAAGCCGATGAGGAAGGCGGCCTGGATGCCGTGTGAGGCGAGCCGGATCGGCAGCGGATCGCGGATGTCTCCGTTCATGAGCCGCCTCCGCTCGCCGCCGCGGCTTCGCCGTAGCGCCGCCGCGATTGCGCGGTCTCCGACATGGATTTGCGGATTTCATCGTGCAACAGGCCGTAAAGCTGATCGCGCAGCGCATGGAATTTTGGCGCGGTCATAAAGGATGGTTTCCGTGGATGCGGCTCGTCGACGGCGATGATTTCCTTGATGCTGCCCGGTCGCGCCGAGAACACGGCGACCCGATCGGCGAGGAACACGGCCTCGCCGAGACTGTGGGTGACAAAAACGATGGTCTTGCGCGAGTACGACAGCAGGACCGAGAGGTCCTCGCCCAGGACCATGCGGGTCTGCTCGTCCAGCGCGCCGAACGGCTCGTCCATCAAGAGGATGTCGGTTTCGAGACTCAAAGCGCGCGCCAGCGCCGCGCGTTGCCGCATGCCGCCGGATAGCTGTCCGGGAAAATGTTCGGCAAAAGCCTCGAGCCCGACCGCCTCCAAAGCGCGGCGCGCGCGTTCGTTCCGCTCAGCTTTGGGCACGCCCTGAAACTTCATCCCGAGCACGATATTCTCGAATACCGTATTCCAGGGAAACAGCGCATTTTCCTGGAATACGTAGGCGAGGTCGCGCGGCATCGGCCCGCGCACTGGCTTGCCAGCGACCGTTACCGTGCCGGTCGAGGGTTTCGTCAATCCGCCAATGACACTCAACAAAGTCGACTTGCCGCAACCCGACGGCCCGATCAGGCAGTGCAATTCGCCGCGCGTAACGTCGAGCGACGTATTCAATAAAGCCTGTACATGGCGCGCCTGTCCGGCCTCGCCGAACTGGTGCGAGACGTTGTGGACGCGGACGGCCATTTCGGTGGAATTCATCTGGGAGGGTGGTGCGCTACTTCGGCAGGAACTCTTCAGTATAGAGTGTTTTGACATCCGGCTCGCTGGGCAGCGTGCCGAGTTCGACCCAGGACTTCGACAAAACCTCGAGCGCGGCTGGTGCGAATTTGCCGTTGTCGGAGAACATCGGCATCAGCTCGTCGTAAGTGCGGCTGCTGATGTCGGTGTCTTTGCCAGTGACGGCTGCGGCGATCTTTACGGTTTCGTCCTTGTGCGTGCGCATGAAGGCAATGGTCTCGAACCAGCCTTTGACGAAATTGCGCAGGTCGTTCGGCCGATTGGCTATGGCTTTGTCGGTCGCGTAGATGACGTGAATGATGAAGTCCTTGATGTCGCCGAAGCGCACCAGGATGCGGCCTTCACCTTTCTTTTCCAGATCGAACGCATTGCCGATATCCATGATGATGCCGTCGATGTCGCCGCGTTTGAGGGCTGCGATCTGACCCGGCATGGTGCCCATCGGTTCGATCTCGATGCCCTGCGGTCCCCAGCCTTGGCGCCGCGACGTCTGACTGACCAGCCACGCCGTCAGCGAGCCAAGCGTCGAGACGCTGACTTTCTTGCCTTTGAGATCGGCGGCGGTCTTCGGTCCGTCCGGCCGCACCACGATCGCGAGAAGGAGCGGCGGCCCGGCCATCGCGGCGATCGCCTTCACCGGCGATCCTTTGGCAATGAAGGCCATGCCCGGGCCCGAGCCGAGCGCGACATCGATACTGTCGGCGGCCATCGCCTGCTGCAGCTTGGCATCGCCGGCGAAGGCGGTTCCCTGCACGTCGAGGCCGTACTTCTTGAAGATGCCTTCCTGGATGCCGACGTCGAGCGGCACGAAAGAGAAGGCTTCCGGCACCGCTTTGCCGACGCGCAACGGCTCGTCAGCTTTGGCCGGCGTGGACAGCCATGTCGCCGCGGCGAGTACCGCCATGGCGCCGGCAATGCCGCGTAGCGGCATCAGAGACGTGATCAGTTTGCGCATGTCTCCCCTTGCTCCTCCGGGTCTTTCATTGTTTTGGCAGGAAAGCCTCGTTCACGAGTTTGCTCATGTCAGGTTCCTGCGGCAACGTATTCGTTTCGACGAAAGAACGCCGCAGCACCCCCAGGGCCTCGGGGTCGAAACGGCCGTCATCGGAAAACATCGGCATCAGCTCGTCGTAGATTTCCGCGGTGAGGCGCGCATCGGTGTCGAGCACCGGCATGGCGATCTTCACCGTCTCGTCCTTGTGGCTGCGCATGAAGGCGATGGTTTCAAACCAGCCTTTGAGAAAGCGCCGCACTTGGTCGGGCTGTTCGGTAATGACCTTGTCGGTAGCGAAGATCACGTGCGCGTGGAAATGCTTCACCAGATCGCCGAAGCGCAGAATGATGCGTCCGTCGCCGTGATCGGCATAATTGAGCGCGACCGCGAGATTGACGATGGCGGCGTCGAGCGACTCCGCTTTGACGGCCGCGACCCGCGCGCCGTCGTCGCCAATCGGCACCTGCGTGATGCCGTCGTGGCCCCAGCCTTTTTGCCGCGCCACTTCGTCGGCGATCCAGCTCGTGATCGAGCCGACCGTGGAAATTCCGATGGTGCGGCCTTTCAGATCTTCCACCGAATTGACGCTGCCGTCGTTACGCACCACCAGCGCGAAGAGCAACGGCGGCCCAGCCATTGCCGCGACGCCTCTCACTGGCGAGCCTTTGACGATGAATGCAAGGCCAGAGCCTGATCCCAGGCCGATATCAATGCTGTCGGCCGCCATCGCCTGCTGGACCTTGGCGTCGCCGCCGAAACTCGCCACCTCGATATCGAGACCGTTATTCTTGAAGATGCCGGTCTGCACGCCGACATCGGTCGGCACGAAGGAGAACGCGGTCCGTCCGGCTTTGCCGATGCGCAGCGTGTCGGCGCCGGCTGGCACCGCGAGCAAGGCCGAAATCAGACTGACCAAGCAATATAATGTCAGGCTGACTAAGCCATGCGGCGTCATCCGAACTGGTCGGCCGAACCACGCGCGCGCCATTGCGACACCATCCCGTCCCGAGTTTCCTACCCTGACACCTGTTTTATCGCGCTTTTGCCGTCGGCGCCCCTTTGCGGGCGGGCAAAGCCCGTTTCTGTTTACGCAAGGCCTCTGTCGACGCGGCGTCAAGCGTGAAATCGTCGCCTATGACGACGCCATAGAGATCACGCGCGGATTTGCGAGAAATGAATTCCTCGCGAACATCGTCGATGACGAGCGCCGGTTCTCGCTCGCACGGATCGCCCCAGCCGCCGCCGCCGCCCGTGCGCACGATCGCCGAAGCGCCGACTGGCACCGGCAAGCGCGCACCAGCGAGCTCACGGAATTCGGTTTCCTCCGGCAATCGCAGCAGATAGCTGCCGGGTTCGCCGGGCGTGCCGCCCCACAGGCCCCAAGGCGGGCACAGCGCGCGCCGCGTCTGCTCGAAATTCCAATGACCTTCGACCAAGTTGCGCACCTGCATGTCGATGCCAAGACCGCCGCGATGTTTGCCGGCGCCACAGGAATCTCTGCGCAGTGCGCGGCTTTCGACCAGAACCGGACATTTGAGTTCGATGCCTTCGATCGAGCCATTGCGCACATCGCCCTGACAGACAGAGACCGTGCCGGATTCGCCGTCTTCAGACGGCCGTCCGCCCCAGCCGCCGCCTTCGAGGCTCTGCACCACGAAGCGCCGTCCGGTTTTCGGGTTGAGACCGAAGAACACCACCGCGCCGCCGAGGAGGCCGTGATGGCCGGCCGGCACGCGATCGGGCATCGCCTTCGCCAGCGCCGCGACGATGCAGTCGACTACCGTCGGTACGATCGCGCTCCAGCCCGCCATCGGCGCGGGGAAGCGCGCCATCATGATATTGCCTTCGGGAATGACGACGTCGAGCGCGCGGAACGAGCCTTCATTGACCGGATCGAGCGGGCCAGTCAGCGCCTTGTAGGCGACGCGCGCGCCGGCGAGCGTGCGGGAATTGATGCCCGCCTTGCGTTCTCCCGAGCAGCCGGACAGGTCGATCGTCATCGCGGAGTCTTTGATGGTGACCCTGACGCGGATCGGCACCGGCTCGCCTTTGCGCACGCCATCGTCGTCGATCGAGGCCGACGCCTCGTAGACCCCGTCCGGCAGCTGCGCCACCACATTGCGGCACTTGCGTTCGGTCTCGTCGAAAATGCGATCGATGGCCGCGAGCAACGTCTCGCGGCCATATTTGCCGAACAGCTCGTCGAGGCGGCGCGCGGCGAGGCGGCAGGCCGCCATCTGCGATTTCATGTCGCCGAGCGAGGATTCCGGGAAGCGGATGTTGTCCTTGATGACGCGGTAGAGCGTCTCGTCGAGCTTACCCTTACCGTAGATCTTTAGCTGGTCGAGCTGCATGCCTTCGAGCCAGGGGTCGGCGACCTGGGGCCCGGCGCCGAAGCCGGTCGAGGTGCCGCCGACGTCGATCCAATGCGCGCGCACCATGGCGAACATCAGGAGCTCGCCGCGGTGGAAATACGGCATGTAGATGACGATGTTGTTGAGATGCTGTCCGGCGACGGCCTGATGATTGGTGATGATGACGTCGCCCGGCGCAAAGCCTTTCTCGCCATAGCGCTTCATGCCGTCGGTGATGATGACACCGAGATCAGCGACGAAGTGCGACACGCCGCCGACATTCTGCGAGATCAGTTGGCCCTTTGGATCAACCAGCGCGGTGCAGAAATCGCGCACTTCGTAGATCATCATATTGTAGGATGTGCGCTGCAGATCGGCCGCCATCTCGTTGGCGATAGCCGGCAGCGCATTGCGGATCACTTCCAGCGTCACCGGATCGAGCCTGGCGCCGGAGCGTTTCGGCTTGTTGCTCTTCCTGTTGATCGTCTTTCTGGCTGCGGGTTTGCGGCTCATCGGCTACCTCCCACCGCAATGATCAATTCGCCCGACGGCGCGACGCGGCATTGATCTCCGGCATAGAGAACCGTCGTGGTGCCATGCTCTTCGATCAAAGCCGGGCCGGGAATGCGCGTACCGGGCGGCAAAGTCTCACGTGCATAGACCGGACAAGACACGGGCTTCGCCATATTGGCGAGGTAAACCGGACGGCGCCGCGGCAGCGGACGCTTGCCGCCGCGTTTCTTCGGGAAGGTCAGTTTCGGCCGCTTGCCGATAATGGCGAGGCGGATATTGACCATTTCCACCGGCTCGTCGGGTGAGTGGTGAGCGTAGCGATGCTCATAAAGCCTGTCGAATGCCGCACGGATGGCGCGGCGATCGCCTTTTTTCAGCTGCGCGATGGTGATCGGCACCGGCAGCGTGAATTCTTGGCCGGTATAGCGCAGGTCGAGATGCACCTGCTGTTCGGCGCCCTTGGCGTGGCGCAACCCCGCCCGCGCTTCCTTGACCATCTCGTCATGCACGTCGATCAGCTTGTCGAAATCGAGGCTGGCGAGATCGGAATAATAGGTGCGGATGAAGTCATGCCGCTCGTCGGCAAGGAGCATGCCGAGCGCCGAGAAGTGCGACGGGAACAGCGGCACGATCACGGTCGGGATGTGCAATTCGCGCGCGATGGCGAGCACGTGCAGCGGGCCGGCACCGCCGGAGGCGAACATGACGAAGTCGCGTGGATCGTAACCCTTTTCTACCGACACTTCGCGCACGCAGAGCGACATCTTGTTGACGGCGATATCAACGATCGCCTGCGCGGCCTCTGCCGCATTCATGCAGAGCGGCGTGCCAATCGCCGTCTCGACGCCGCGCCGCGCGCCGTCGGCGTCGAGTTTCATGGTGCCGCCGAGAAAATTATTGGGATCGAGCCGGCCGAGCACGACATTGGCGTCGGTAATGGTCGGATCGGTGCCGCCGCCGCGATAGCAGATCGGGCCTGGATCTGCGCCCGCGCTTTGCGGGCCCACCTTGAGCGCGCCAATCTCGTCGCGCCACGCGATCGAGCCGCCGCCGGCGCCGATCTCGACGACGTCGATCATCGGCACCATGACTGGGTGCCCGCTGGCATAACCGCCGACATAATAGCCCGGCGCCATAGTCGGCTCGCCGTCGCGGATAAGGCTCGCTTTCGCTGTTGTGCCGCCCATGTCGAATGAGATGACATTGCGGTAGCCGAGCTTCTCGCCGATTTTCGCCGAGGCTATGATGCCGCCGACGGGGCCGGATTCCATCATCGCCACCGGCCGTTCCTGCGCGACCTGCGGCGTCATCACGCCGCCGTTGGAGCGCATGATGGAGAGATCGCCCTTAAAGCCGATACTTTCGAGCTTGGATTTCAAGCCGCGGACATAGCCGCCGACACGCGGGCCGATATAGGCGTTCACCACCGTCGTCGATATGCGCTCGAATTCGCGATATTCGCGCAAGATTTCGTGCGATAGCGAGAGATAAGCGTCGGGAAGGGCGGCGCGGATAATCTCGCCCGCGGCCCGTTCGTGATCCGGATTGATGTAGGAGTGCAGGAAGCACACCGCGACCGCGTCGACGCCTTCGGCTTTCAGCGCCTGCGCGACACGTTCGACGCTTTGCCGGTCGAGCGGTGTGTTGACCGCGCCCGATGCCACGACGCGCTCGGCGACCTCGCGCGTGAGATGCCGCTGCACCAGTGGCCGGTGGCGGTGGAACAGAAGATTGTAAGCCTCAGGCCGGTTGCCGCGGCCGATAATGTAGACGTCGCGGGTGCCGTTGGTGACGACCAAGGCGGTCTTAGCGCCGGTGCGCTCGATCAACGTGTTGATGGCGGTGGTGGAGCCGTGGATCAACTCGTCGATGGCCACCGCGGCGAGACCGCTCTTATTCAGGCAGTCGATGATGCCCTGGACCAGATCGTGCGGCGTGGTCAGGCTCTTGGCGTCAAAAAAGCGCCCGGCCTTGCCGTCGAACCCGACGAGATCGGTAAAGGTGCCACCGATGTCGATTGCAACAGCAATCACGCTTCGCTCTCCCTGAAGGCGGCTTCTTGTTATGGCAAGGACAGTGACGAGGGGACGCTAGTCAAGCAACGGGATTTACGGCTAAATAGTTATAGCCACCTGGCTATAACTGCCGGTGGACCAGCTTGGGACTTCTCATGATTTCCGCTAGCGCCCGCCGCCTTAGTGTCTTCAAAAGCGTCGTCGACAGCGGCGGTTTCAATATTGCGGCCAATCAGCTTGGCATCGCTCAGCCATCTGTCGGCGCGCATATAAAGGCGCTCGAAGCGCAGCTTGGTCAGCCGCTGTTTCACCGCAGCCGCGGCAGCCGTCCGCGCCTGACCAAAGCGGGCGAGGCAGTCTATGCCTATGCCGTCGACGTGCTGCAGCGATCGGAAGCCGCCACCAAGACGCTGGCCGATCTGCGCTCGGCGGCGACGCACCAGATGACCATCGCCGTGCAGCGCGATATCGCGGCGCATTTTCTCCCGGAGCGCCTGACGGACTTTACGGCAAAGCATCCCAAGGTCCATGTGATTACCCGGGTCGGGACCGCCGACGAGGTGGTCGGCCTTGTACGCGCGCGCGACGCCATTGTCGGGATGTTCCTGGCTTTGAAGGCGGTCTCCGGCATCCGCTGCGAGATTCTCGATCAAGACCGGCTGGTGCTGGTGGCGGCACCGAAGCATCCCTTGGCCGAAAAACGCCCGGTGACGGCGCGCGAGCTCGCGCATGCGCGCTTCGTCATCGGGTTGCGCAATTCGCGGTTTTTCCGGATGACCGATGCGGCGCTGAAGCATATCGGCGTCACGTCCTACGATATTGCCATGGAAGTGCAGGAATCGAATGCAACAAAGGAAATGGTGCGCCGCGGCAGCGCCATCGCGTGCCTGCCGATCTCAGCGGTCGCTGCGGAGCTCAATGACGGCTCGCTGGTATCGCTGAGCTTGGGCTCGCCGTTGCCGCAGCCGAATTTGTATTGCGGCTACATGACTCCGCTCAGCGAGCTCGCGCGCAGCCTCATGAAGTGTCTGCACGTGAAAACAACGTTGTGCGCTTAAGCACCGCGGCCGCGACGAAGAGAATTGGCGGAAGGGGTGTCCGGCTATTGTTCGATTTGGGAATCGTCGAAATTCGATTGGGCTCGATTGCACTGAGCATCGCGAAGAAGGCATCCGGGGCCCGCTGATCCAGGCCGCAATATACAATATAACAAATGGTGGAAGGGAGAACGCCGATGAACGTCGCAGAAAAAGCCAGTGCAGAGCTGCGGCCAAATACCGTGGACTTCGAGCGCTTCCGGCTGCGCCGCTTCATCGAAAGCCTTGGCCCGGAGGAACTCGACACCCGCAGCGCCGCCATCGATCTCGCCGGCCTCGCCGGCGTGATGGAGGGCAACCCGAAAGCGGTGCTGTTCCGCTCGGCGGGCCCGGAGCAGGCCGAACTTGTCGGCAATGTCATGGGAAGTCGCGCCCGGATCGCGGCGGCGTTCGGCGTCAAGCCGCCGGAACTCATGAAAGAAGTGATGCGGCGGCTGCGCAACAAGCCCGAGAATTTCGAGGTCCCCCGTGCGGAGGCGCCCTGTCAGGCGGTGGTGCTGACCGGCGCCGACGCCGATGTTACCAAGCTTCCAATCCATCTCCAGCACGGCTCCGACGGCGGGCCCTATATTTCCGCCTCGATCGACTACGTCATCGATCCCAAGACCGGGTTCACCAATGTCGGGCTGCGCCGGCTGATGCTGCGCTCGGAACACGAGACCGGCATCGATCTCGTCGCGCCGAGCGACCTCAAGGCGATCTACGAGGCCAATGCTGCGGCAGGCAAGCCCACGCCGGTGAGCTTCGTCGTCGGCGCGCATCCGATCGATCATGTCGCCGGCGTGATGCGGATGCCTGTTGACGAGCTCGGCATCGTCGCGAGCCTGCGCGAGGCCCCGTTGCCGGTGGTCAAGAGCATCACCAACGACATCCGTGTTCCGGCCGATGCCGAATATGTCATCGAGGGCTATCTCGACGCGCGCGGCCATGTTGAGCCGGAGGGACCCTATGGCGAATTCCTCGGCTATTACGGGGCGGTGAAGCGCAATCCGGTGTTCCACGTCACGGCGATCACGCACCGCGACGACGCGCTGTTTCAGACTTCGACCATCGGCGGCAAGACGCTAGGCCGCACCGACACCGCGCAGCTTTCCGCGCTGCGCACCGAAATCAGCATTTGGGGGGCGCTGGAAGCCGCCGTGCGTGAGCCGGTTGCGGTTTTTGCCACGACATCGAGCGGCGGCGCCTTCAATATTCGTGTTGCCTTGCGCCAGCGCGTGCCGGGCGAAGCGCGGAACGCCATCAGCGCCTGCATGGGCGCGCTTGCCAATTGCAAGAACGTCTATGTGGTCGACCCTGACGTCGACATCTTCTCCGACGAGCAGATGGACTGGGCGATGGCGACGCGATTCCAGCCCGACCGCGATCTGATCGTGATAAGCGGCATGCGCACCCTGCCGCTCGATCCATCGCTGCCGCCGGAAACCCGGGTCGGCGCCAAAGCGGGCTACGACCTGACGTGGCCGTTCGGGCAGGGCGATCGCCTCGAAGTCAAAGTGCCGGCGCCGCCGACCTTCGTCGGCAAACGCTTTGCCTCGGTCGAGGCGGCTTTGGCCGACGGCTCCAAGTTCTTCGAGGAGCTGATGGCCGCGGTGGGCAGCCGTGACGGCCGCGAGGTGGTGCGCGCGTTGGGCAGCCTGCGCAGCAAGGTCGTGCTCGACCGCGACCGTGAGGGGCGCTATTTCGTCAAGTCAGGCGGCAAATAATCCGCGCGGCGAATAGGCGGACGGCTGGGGAGTGACCATGCGAGCGTTGCGGTGGATTGTGTTGGTGGTTGTCTTTGCTGGGTTGGGCGTGTTCGGTTCCGCAAGCGCGCAGGAAACAACAGTCAAGGTCGGCATCGCGCGCTCGACCTCCAACGCCGCTGAGCTGATGGCGCTCAAGCGTGGCTATTTCGAGGAATCTGGCATCAAGCTGCAATGGGACGACATCGACTCAACCGCGAACGTTATCGCGCTGTTGGCGCAGAACCAATACAACATTGTCGCCGGTGGCATTTCGGC
>Ga0210396_10000436_pt1 | contig 56049 bp, 52 predicted proteins | sample IncBWH17OmetaG_FD_155466 | JGI IMG/M metagenome (GOLD analysis project Ga0210396, IMG submission 155466) | Forest soil microbial communities from Barre Woods Harvard Forest LTER site, Petersham, Massachusetts, United States - Inc-BW-H-17-O ... | reverse complement strand
GCCCCATCATGATCAGCAGGCCTCCGACGATCAGAATCAAACACAGCATGGGCGAATGCTTCCTTCTAACATGCTTCTGCTGAATCTCATCCCGCTAATCAACGTGACTTTTTCAACACCCACAAGCGTTTACGCTCATAACCATTCGGTTATGAGTGAAATCGCGATGTTTCAACAAGAACTCCAAGATGGCTCCTCATGGCGATTGCTGTTTGCCGACGAGTTTAGGCTTATATTGGCAGTGTTCCGCATCGCAAGATCATCCGCGAATTGAGGGACGGCAGGGCGCCATGGTTCTAAACTGAGGCTCTCTCGAGCTGAAGGAATTCCGCTTCGATCGGTTTCCGTGGCAGTCAGGAGGAAGGACGGCAATGCTGGAATACAAGATTCGTCAGAGCGGAGATGCCACGGTGCTTGACCTGAGCGGGCGCATCAGTGTGGGCGAAGCACTCGCCTTCGGCCCGGGAAGCGGGGTGGTTCTCGCTGACGTGATCAGCGAGTTGGCCAAGAAGGGTCAGAGAAAGATCCTGCTCAATCTCAAGGCTGTGAAGTACATCGACAGCTCCGGAATAGGAGACTTGGTTCGGAACTACACCAGCCTACGACGGCAGGGGGGTGAACTCAAATTGTTGAGCCCGACCCCTACGGTTCTGGAGGCGCTGCGAATCACTCACCTCGACAGGATCCTCGACATCAAGGAAGACGAGCAATTGGCAGTGCAGTCCTTTTCCAAGCCCATACCTGCGGCGGGATAGTTAACAGTCGAGAACAGTTAGCACAAGCTTGCGCCCTTTTGTTCCGTAAAAGGGCCTGCTCCATGTTCTTGACTAAGCCTACGCCCTCGGCGGCACGCCTCACCCTTTCACTGCTGCTGTTGCATCTGTTGCGCCGGCGGAGGCGCGGGTGGCTTCGGCTGCTCCTGCGCTTTTTCCACCAGCACTGACCAGTCCTCGGGCACGGGCAGCCCCTGATCCACTTCCGGCGCAATCTCCGAAGCGGTCACCCTCACCGCGACCGACAACTCGCTACCCGTCTTCCCGCGAAAGATGCCCTTCGTCGGCGGCACGTCCGCGTAATCCCGACCAATCGCGGTCCGCAGATGCCGGTCGGCCGCGATGAGGTTGTTGGTCGGATCGAATCCTACCCATCCAAGATGCGGCAATAGGGCCTCCACCCACGCATGCGTCGCATCCTCCGCCGAGCGGTCATGATCTTCGACCCTGCGGTGCAGATATCCGCTCACGTAACGGCACGGAATTTGCAGTGTCCGCACGAGCGCAATCATAATGTGCGCGAAATCCTGGCACACGCCCTGACGCGTCCGGATCGCGTCATCAATCGGCGAATCCACGCGCGTGCTCTTCAACGCGTATTCGAACGACGAATACAACGCGGAATTCAATTCGCGCAGCACCGTCAAAGGATCATCCCTTCGCCGCACCTCGAGCTGCCCCGCCAGCTTCAAAAGCGACGGCGTTGGCTTCGCGAACTCGCTGGGCAACAGCATCTCCCAGTAATCGCCGTCTTGTACCAGAGCGTCGAGTTCTTCCCATGCCTCCGACGTCAAAGATGCAGGCAGTTGCAGGGGCGCCTGCAAATCCACCAACGCTTCGGCGATGATCACCAACTGCGAGTGCTGCCCCGGAATGTCGAAGTGATGAACGTGATTCCCCAGATAGTCGCGATACGAAAACGCCCGGCACCGGGGGCTGACCGCCAGATGAAAGGTCAGGCAACGCTGGTTGACTTCGCTGCGCGGGTGCATCCGCGTCTCCATCACACTCTCGCTCACCGGAGTCGCATACCGGAACTTCGTCAGATGTCGGATCGAATAGAACATCTCGCTCCCTTATTCATTTCGTCGTACTCGTATCTCGCACGCTGCGATTCCTATCAGGACACGCTGACGATTCGTATCAGGGCGCGCATTTATGCGTGCCGAAAAGGCCCAAACGTGATCGCGCCTTCAGGCGCTGGCTTTTCTAGGTCGACCCACAACCGACTCCTATCCCGCCAATGCAGTCTGAATCGAGTAATTGATATAGATCTGGTAAATCGTCTCGTGAATATCCCGGCACTGATGCAGGATTCCCTGCAAATACGAGCCGACATCTTCCGACAGAATCTCCGACATCTGTCCGAAGCTCAGCGACGCCTGCAACCGCCCTGCGAGCCGCGTGAGCGGAGTGGCCCGGCGCTTGCCTCCCTCGCCGTGAATCGCGTCCAGCGCGGAATGCAGACAATCGATGGAATACCGCACCGAGTGCGGAAACTCAGCGTTCAACAGAAGAAATTCCAGAATGCGGTCCGGATTCAAATCGGCCGTGTACGCCTTGCAGTACGCCTCGAACGCCGTGCACGAGCGCAGGAGTCCAACCCACTCCAGATATTCCGTTCCCTCGGGCGTACTGCCCGCTTGCCCCCAGAACTCGCGGTGATAGACATTCAGCAGGTTCGCCGTCGCCGACGCTCGCTCGATGTACCGGCCAACCTGGATGAAATGCCACCCTTCGCCGTGGCTCATGGTTGAGTCGGTCACGCCCTGGAACAAGTGGATGCCCTCGATCACGTCCAGCAAGAACTCCGAGGGCAGCGCATCCATACTCTCCGCCAGGTTATAGTGGGCCACTTGATGGAAGAGTTGGTTCACACGCTGCCATTGTTCGGTGCTGATCTCCTCGCGGACCTGCCGTGCGTTCTCGCGCGCCGACGTAATGCACGACGTGATCGACGAACGGTTGCTCCCATCGAAGGTCAGGATGTGCGCGATCTGGTACGCGTCTCCGCCCCACGCCAGATCCGGCGGATTCCCCAAGGCCGCGAGTAGCCGTTGCCATCGCCGATCGACGCCGGCCGCCGACTCGTCCAGCATCAGGTTCAAATTCACATCCAGCAGACGCGCGGCATGCTCCGCTCGCTCCAGATAGCGGCTCATCCAATAAAGGTTGTCAGCAACGCGTGAGAGCATATTTTTAAAATCTTCTCTGTTTGCTCGTGTCCTGTGTGTTAAGAGCCTTACTTCGCGTCCGTTGCGGCTTTCCTTTGCGACCTTTGCGGTTAAACGCTTTTTCTCACAACCTTCGCGCCAAAAGCTTTTACTCGCACTCGGGACTCGCGACCCGGAACTGTTACGCCTACCCTTCGTAAATTGGGGAATGCCGCAGACTACTGATTCAACACCCAGGTATCTTTGCTTCCCCCACCCTGCGACGAATTTACAACCAGCGATCCTCTTCTCAGCGCCACGCGCGTCAATCCTCCCGGAACGATCGTGACTTTGTCGCCGAACAGAACATAGGGCCGCAGATCCACGTGCCGCGCCTCGAGCGTGTCGTCGATAAAGCAGGGCGCGCGAGAAAACGAAATGGTCGGCTGCGCGATGTAGTTTCGCGGATCGGCCACAATTCTCCGCCGAAACTCCTCGCGCTGCTCCGCCGTGCTGTGCGGCCCGATGAGCATGCCGTACCCACCCGACTCGCCCACCGCCTTCACCACCAGGCTCTCGAGATTCTGCAGCGCGTGGTCGCGCTGCGCCGGATCGTTCAAGAGGTAAGTCTCAAGATTGTTGAGAATCGGATCCTCGTCCAGGTAATACTTCACGATCTTCGGGACGTACGCATAGAGCGCCTTGTCGTCGGCGACACCAGTGCCGAACGCGTTGGCGAGCGTCACATTGCCCGCGCGATAAGCATTGAACAGGCCCGCTACGCCCAGAACTGAGTCCGTTCGGAAAGCCAGCGGATCAATGAAATCATCGTCCACGCGCCGATAAATCACGTCCACGCGCCGCAACCCCGTCGTCGTCCGCATGTACACGATGTTGTCGTGCGTGACCAAGTCGCGTCCTTCCACTAGTTCAATCCCCATCTGCCGGGCCAGATACGCGTGTTCAAAGTACGCCGAGTTAAATACTCCGGGACTAAGCAGCACAATCGTCGGCTCGGCCCTGCCTTCAGGAGCCAGTGACCGCAATGTGTTCAGCAACGCCTGGGTGTAGTGTTCAATCGGACGCACGCCGTAGCGCTGGAACAGTTGTGGGAAGATCCGCTTCATGACACGCCGGTTCGTCAGCATGTACGAGACGCCGCTCGGGACGCGCAGGTTGTCTTCCAGTACCACGAACTCGCCGCTCGGCAGCCGGATCAGGTCCGATCCCACCACCGCGATGTAGACATTGCGCGGCACCTGCAAACCGCGCATCTGCCGCCGAAACTGTTTGCAGCTATAAACGATCTCGCGCGGGACGACACCATCGGCAAGAATGCGGCCTTCGTTGTAAATGTCCCGAAGAAAAAGATTCAGCGCCGTGATCCGCTGTGTGAGCCCGCGCTCCACGTGATTCCATTCGGCGTTGGTCACGATGCGGGGCAACAGGTCGTAAGGAAAGATACGTTCCGTTCCCTCTTCGCGCCCGTAAACGGTGAAGGTGATTCCCTGGTTGAGGAAAGACAAGTCCGCCGAATGCTTGCGCCGGCGAATCTCGTCCCCGGGCAAAGACGTCAGCGTTTCAAGGAGGGGAAGATAGTGATCGCGCGGTTGGCCGGGCGCCGCAAACATCTCATCGTAGGCGCTGTCGAGCTGGTAGTTAGGGAGTGTGGACGAGTCGTAGCGACCGATCCCTGCCGAACCCATGGGAAAGTATAAGGGCGACTGTTCAACAGGGCAAATAATTCTGCGGGCCGCCCGCCAAGATAGGGCGCGAGCCAACTGTGGCCCCGATCCAGCCGATTCAGGCCTTGCGCCATTCGTTGTTTTTAAGACGTGCCCGCGTGTAGTCCTCCACCTGGTGCTCGTATACCTGCTCGATGTGATCCGCGCAGCTCGGCTCTCCGTCCACCGACTGGGTCGCGGGTTTGCCGCAGATCGGGCACACCGATGCCTTCCCTTGATTCGTCCCTTCAGGTTTCACGTCGTTCGAGCACGTCTTCCCCTCTTTGGTCACCATAGCGGTCTTGATCACACCTCCACACGGACGTTGGACAGAGTCGCCTCGCGTCTGGCTGAAGCGCTCGAACAGCGAGCCTGGCTCTGGAGACTACAGATTTCCTTATAAATTGTTGACCTTCAGCTCCGCTGTGACTATGGGCACATGGCGAGGTTTATTCCGAGGTCGTCTCCTTCCCAATCTCGTGGACTTGAGACTTTCTTTGCGCTCTTTGCGGCAGTTCTTTGCGCCCTTTGCGGTTAAAAGCTGTTCCACGCGACCTTCGCAGCTCTTACGATCATCGATGTGAAAGCTTGGGGAAGGGAGGGCAAGCTATGGCGTCCTGAAATCAACGGTCACTGCTGAATTTTGCCATCACCTCTTCCGGAACGGCTCTGCCTTCGATCTTCTCCGGATCGCCCTCCACACGCACCGCCCACACGCGCGTCTCCCAGCATTCGACGGCGAGCGCATTCCCGCGAAAGAGCTTGTGGTGAACTTCGAAACTGCTACGGTTCCACTTCACGATCGAAGATTCCACCACCACATCGTCGCCGAACCGCGACGGCGCCACAAAACGCGCGCGCGTATCGACCATCGGGATCCCCACAATCCCGTAGGTCTTCAGCATCTGGTGCTTCGGCAGACCAGCCGCCTGAAACAACGCCGACGTGCAATTATCGAAGTACGCGAAGTAGCGCGGGTAGTAGACGATTCCCGCCGGATCGCAGTCGCCCCACTCAATGTGAATTGTTTTCCGGTTGGTGAGCATGGGCTGCCCGGCTAAGCTTTGCCGTCCATTTCCTTGAAGACCTCCGCCGCCGCATGAAACGCCGAATTCGCCGCCGGCACGCCGCAGTAGATGGCCGTCTGCAGCAAGACTTCTTTAATCTCATCGCGTGTCACGCCGTTGTTGAACGCCGCCCGAACATGCATCCGGAATTCTTCGGTGCGATTCAGGGCCACCAGCATGGCGATCGTCAGCAGGCTCCGCATATGCCTCGGAAGCCCCGGCCGGTCCCAGATCTCGCCCCAGGCGTAGCGCGTGATCAGGTCCTGAAAGTCATCGTTGAACGCATTCCTATTCTTGATCGTGCCGTCCACGTGCGCATCACCCAACACGGCTCGCCGCACCGACATCCCCTTTTCGTATCGCTCTCGCTCGTCCATGCAGACTCCAGCTCAGGCTTCCAAAAACGTCGCCAGTTCCTTGGTGAATGCGCCCGATGCCTCGATGTTCGCCAGGTGCGCCGCCGGCAACTCCACATACTTCGACCCGCGGATCCGCTCCGCCATGAACCGCCCATCGGCCAACGGAACAACGGGATCGTGCTTACCCATCAGGATCAGCGTCGGAATTTGAATTCCAGCGATTCTCTCCCGCAGATCTTCGTCGCGGATAGCCTCGCAATTCGCGACGTACCCCTCCGCCGGCGTGGTCAAGAGCATTTGTTTCGTCCGCTGGATGTGCTCCGGTGCTGCCGCGCGAAAGGTTGGCGTGTACCACCGTTCCAGCACAGCATCGGTCACTGCCGCCATGCCGCCTTTCTGCACGGCCGTGATGCGCCCATTCCACGTCTCCCCCGAACCCAGCTTTGCTGCCGTACAGCACAAAACGATTTTCCCAACCCGCTCGGGAACACGCAGCGCCAGCGTCATTCCGATCATGCCGCCCATCGATAGCCCGCAAAAGGAAACTTTCTCGATTCCGAGCCGATCCAGCAAACCTAATACATCATCCGCCAGTTGCGAGATCCTGTACGGCCGCGGCGTGACCGCCGACTGCCCATGCCCGCGCGTGTCGTAACGCAGAATCCTGTAGCGCTCCCCAAGCGCCTCAACCTGCGCCGTCCACATCGTTAGGTTGGTGCCCAGGGAGTTCGAAAACACGAGCACCGGCCCCGACGCCAGCTCCGACAACTCGTAGTGCACCTGCGCGCCGTTGGCTTCCGCAAAGGGCATGTTTGATTACTTGCCCTCCTTGCGACTTTGCCGGCTGGCCGCGACAACGCGGTCGATGAACTCCGCCGCGACTCCAAGATGCTGCTTCGGATCAAACAACGCCTCGATCTCGTCCGCGCTCAGATGCGAGTTCACCTTCGGATCCGCCGCGAGCACGTCTCGCAGATGCTTTTTATTCTGGAAAGCTTTACGCGAGGCGCTCGCCGTAATCTCGTGCGCCGCCGACTTCCCCAATTGCTCCGCCAACGCGGTCGACACCGCTTCCGCGTAAATCATTCCGTGCTGAGTCTCGACGTTCTCGCGCATCCGATCTGGATGAACTTCCAATCCGTCTACCGTCTCCGAGATCCAGCGCAACGCTCCGCCGCATAATCTGACAATCTCCGGCACGGTCTCCCACTCGGCATGCCATCCTCCCAGCCCACGCTCCTGCTCCTGCGGCATCGCCGCCAGCACGATGCTCGTCAATCCCGGCACTCGCTCCGCTGCCGCCAGTACCGCCGCGCACGCCACGGGATTCCGCTTTTGCGGCATCGTCGACGATCCGCCGCGTCCTTCACCAGCCGGCTCAGCCACCTCGTTCACTTCGGTTTGCATGAGCAGTGAGACGTCGCGCGCGATCTTGCCCAGCGTGCCCGTGAGCAACGCCAGCGTGGTTGCGACCTCCGCCACTCGATCGCGATTCGCGTGCCAGGGTACGGCTGGAAACTCCAGCTCGAGTACTTCACCCAATGCCCTCCCGACGTCGATGCCGCGCGTCCCCAGGCTCGCCAGCGTCCCGGCCGCTCCGCCGAATTGCAGAACCAGCGCCCGCTTGCGTGTTTCCCGCAGCCGCGCGCGATGCCGCAACATCGCGTCCAGCCATCCCGCCATCTTCACTCCGAAGACGATCGGCACAGCCTGCTGCATCCAGGTGCGGCCAGCCATCACGGTCGACCGGTGCTCTTCAGAAAGAACGGCCAAGCGATCGCAGATTGCCTCCACTCGCTCTTCGATCCGCCCGAACGCGTCGCGCAGCTGAAGAACAAGTCCCGTATCTATGACGTCCTGGCTAGTCGCGCCCCAATGCACGTAGCGCGCGGCTTCTGCATCCTCTTTCTCCACCAGAGCCGTCAGTTGCTTCACCAGCGGGATCGCGAGATTCCCCGCCTTCGCCGCGTCCTGGGCAAGCTTCTCTCGATCGAAAAGCTCCGCTCGGCACTTGGCTCCAATCGACGCCGCCCCGAACTGCGGAATAACTCCAACCTTGGCCTCCGCGCGCGCCAATGCCGCTTCGAAGTCGAGCATGCGCTGCAGGCGCGCCGTGTCCGCGAAGATCTGATCAATTTCCTTCGCCCCGAACAGTGGATCCAGAAGTCCCATTCGCCTCGTGTGACCCTATGCCTGCCCCGTCAACTCCGACACCGCCCGGTAAGCCTGATCGATCGCCGCATCCGAATACGCAATGGCCGCCGCATCTGAATTTGCGATCGCAATCCGCCCAAAGCGCTTCCGCCCCACGACCCATGGCTTTTCTTCTTCCGACCAGTCCGGATCGAACAGCGAGTTGTAGCCGTAGGCGTACCCGTGCGCCCAGCGATTCACGGTGATTCCTTCAATGTCACGCGCCGGATCCAACCCGCCTCGCCCCAGCATCCTTCCCAGCTGATCGCGCACATTACGCTCGAACGTCGAGAACGGCGTTCGCATCAATTCCGCTCGCCCGGCGCGATGCTGCTCCCGCTGCGACAAGCCTGGCTTGCAAGGCGTGCGCAGCATGAACAGCACCATCGACTCCTCGGGATTGCTCGGGAATTGGTACTCGCCGAGACTCACCGGAAAATCGAGCGCCACATACGTATGAAAACTTCCCGGCGCCTCGACCTGATGAATCCCCAGCTTCTTAAATGCGGTCCAGTTCTTGATCGCCACGTGCGTATACACGAGTGGCGCCTTTACCAGGTACGCAAGCGCTTCCTTCTGCTTATCGGGAAGTTCCGGGCAAATGTAGGGAATCATCCCGTTGTAGCAGGCCAGCACGCAGTTCTTGGCGCGCACGCTTTGCAACTGCTTGCCTCTCTCGTACGCGATCTCTACTTCCCGGCTTGCCTCATTCGCACCCGTCTGCGCGAGATGCACAACCGTGCTGTTCAGCCGAACGCGAACCGCGTTCCCATCCTGATCCAGTTTCGCGTAGTTGGCCCGCGCGGTCACCACGTCATCCATCGACGTGCCTGGCAATGCTCCCGGCACCAGCGACCGCACCAGCAGCCGCGCGATGCTCGCGTTCCCATCGGGAAAGTGAAAGATGTAGGGCTCTTCCCTCTCCGGCTCCTCGCTCAGGTTCATTCCCGCAAAGCCGGCATATGCGTAACCACCGTAGTCATCTCCTTGCTCGTAACAGGAGAGAGCGGGCACCGCGTCGATCCCCACCGCGAACAAATCGTTGGTATAGCTCTGGAAGAATTTCAGCGCCTCCGGATGGACCTTGACGATCTTCGTCAGAAAGTCCGCGTAGCTGATCTTGGCCAGCTGGGCCCGCTTCTGCTCCGGAGAAAGATCGGGCAAGTAATCAATTTTCTCGGTGTACGCCCTCGCGATATCCCGTCGGACCTCGCCGCTTAGCGGAGACTTCGCCAGAAATTCCTTCCACGGCATGGTTCCCAACCCTGGCACCAGCCGGTCTTCCCCAAAAGTCTCGCGATCGTAAAAGACCGCCGTGCCCAGCTTGCTGTAGAGTTTCTGGTCGTAGGCTTTGTAAAAGCGCTCCGTCTCGATTCCCAGCTCGGTCAACAGTCCGCGCGCCTGCTTGCTGTACCGGCCCGGACTCTCAATCGATTGCGTGCCGCCGTAGCTGAGCAGCAACCGATTGCCCGCGCGGAATTCATTCCGCTTGGCGTGCCCGCCAAAGTCATCGTGATTATCGAGAATCAGAATCCGCGCTTTTTCCCCAACATTTTTCCGATAAAAATACGCTGCTGCCAGCCCGCTGATGCCACCTCCGACCACCACCAGGTCGTAGCTCTCGCCCGTGCTCGCAGCCTTTCCATCCGTGTCCCACGTCTCGCCGTCGCGCAGGCGATGCGCATAGGTGTACGTTCCATCATGGTTGCCGCGGATACCCATCAGCGCGGGCGGATAGTAATCCGCCGCCTTCTCAGGAGCGAACTCCTTCTCTGTCGACCCGGCGAACGATCGATCCGCCGCCAAGAGCCCGCCCACACCGATTGCCACGCCGTTCAAAAAATCTCTGCGAGTAATGCCGCGATCCATGCCCAGCTCGCGGTCTCGCTTGTCCATCACCATCAGTGGGCCCCTCAGATTGTGCGCTGGATTGCGGGCCGATTATACAGTCCCTCAGCAGCTTGAAATTGCCGCTGTGCGACTCCAGACCGGACTCGCGACCCGACGCATAGGCTTCCCTTTGCGCCCTTCGCGGCCTTTCTTTGCGTCCTTTGCGGTTAAAAGCTTTTCTCGGCGCTCTCTGCGGCAGTTCTCCGCGCCCTCGCGTTTTAAGAGTTTTCAGATGACTCGATGGTCGGTTTGTCCAGTTCTGGTGTGCGGGCGAGTCGCTCGTGAGGCAGGGGATCACGATGACGGTGAGAAAGACTTCGCGAGTCTGTCTGGAAAGAATCTAGGGAATTTCGCTCAGACAGCTTTTCGCCCTAAAGAATGGAGGCAGATGACCGCCACTATCGCAGTTTGCGTGCGGCCCGCGCGGCCAGTTGATTGGCTTCGCGATTAAATTCGCGCCGGACGTGCGAGATGGTGAATGTCAACGAGCGCGTCAATTTCTGGCAGATCCAGTGCAGCGAATACAGTCGCGGGCTGCGACAGTTATATTCCCCGGTCATCTGCCGGACCACAACCTCCGAATCGGAATATACGTGAATCGCGCTGGCCTTCAGCGCAACGGCAACCTGGAGAGCTTCAAGCAGGGCGAGATATTCGGCGACGTTGTTGTCCTGGTGGCCCACCCATTTGGCGATTCGAATCTTCCCGCCTCGGGGATTATCAATGACGACGCCAATGCCGGCCGAACCCGGGTTGCCCAAGGACCCACCATCGACGTAAGCCACCAAATCCGACATCTGTTTGCCCTAACATGCTCAAGAATTAGGTTTTGGTCAAGCCATTTTCTTGGTTCATCGAAAAAACAGAATCGGCCTATTTGTTACACCCCTGTGAATTGCATGTGGAAAAGGTGAAAATCTCTCCCTCACTTTGCTGTAACTCACCGATCATTAGCAGCTTGCATCGGTTGTGTTTCCCACTGAGATAATCACAAGCATGCACTGAATTGCGGCATTGACATTTTTTAACCCGGCGTTTACTTTCACTCCCGTCGACGGCTGAAAGGGTTGGCGCAAATTAAAACTTCGCCGGTCCGAAGTAAGCTGAGTGATCAGCAAGCCGGGGTGACCCGGAAGGCGACCAGACCTGAAAAAACCGACGGCTCTGCGAGGGGCAGTTGGGGTTTGGGACTGCGAAAGCAGTGATCGCATCAAGGGCTGTGACGGTACATGCCTCCACGTTGCTACGCTCCCTCGCAGGAGCAGGCGGCTAGAGCATAACCAATGTCACAGCCTTTACTATTTTTCCTGCCTTTTTCTCCCTACCGCCGCTTCTCCGCACTTTCCTGGCACGAGATGCAGTAGCGAGTCCACGGAAGTGCCTCCAACCGCTTCGCTCCGATCTCCTCGTCGCACACCATGCACTGGCCGAACGTCCCGTCCGCGATCCGGCCCAGCGCCGCATCGATCGATCCCAACAGCCCTCTCGCCTGGCTGGTCTGATGGAATAACAGTTCCTTATCCAGCGAACTGTTCGCACGATCCCCTTCGTCAGGCCCGTACTGCTGCTGCACCACTTTTCCTTCTTCCTGTATCTGAGCGATGCTGTGCAGCAGTTCCTCTCTCCTCGCCAGCCACTGCTTCTTGAACTTCTCTACTCTCTTCTTGTCCATCGACGAACTCCCCGACTTCGCCGTTTCTCAAAACTTCTGCCTGGGGTCCCACTTTCAAAAGTACAAAACGAAACGCCCCAGACCTTATCAGTCGTGGGACGCTTCGCCGGAACAGCCCTCCCCCAAGTGCTGCTCACCTGCAAGACTACGCATCGCATCTCTCGTTGTGAATGGCACCGACGGGCTACCAGAATCCAGAATGAAACTGCAGAAACACCGCATGTTTACTGCTCGAAACGCATCTCCCATCTCCTATGGTAAACGTCATGGCACGAATCGGCCATGCTTGCGAATCGAGCGCCCTTCGCAGTGCTACACTAAATTCATCGCAAGGAAGGAGGTATCCGCCATGGTGCTCCCGGCCATCTTCTTCATCCCCTTTTTCGGCTTTGGTTTCGTCTTTTATTTTCTCCCATCGATCCTCGCCTTCGCGCGCAGCAAGCGCGACGTGCTGTCGATTTTCCTGCTGAACTTGTTCCTTGGTTGGACCCTCATCGGGTGGATCGTCGCACTCGTGTGGGCTGCGAAGGTAGACGCCCCGCTTCCGGCTCGCTGATCGCTGGGCGGCTCCAAAAATAAAACCCGCCCGAAGGCGGGTTCGTGCGTACATCGAAGTCGAACTCGGAAGCGTCTGGCCCATTAGCCCAGAGCCGAGCGCCGAGCGCCGTACTTTTTACTTATTCTCCGGCTTATTATCCGGCGCGGCTGCTCCCGTCGTTGTTGACTTCGGCTGGATCGACAGCAATTCCACTTCAAAAATCAACGTCGACCCCGGCGTAATATCCGGACCCGCCTGGCGATCGCCATATGCTAGATCTGCCGGAATGAATAACTGCCACTTCGATCCCACCGGCATCAACTGCAAAGCCTCGGTCCAGCCCTTGATCACGCCGCCCACTGGAAACGACGCAGGCTGTCCGCGCTTGTACGAACTGTCAAATTCTTTTCCGTCGATCAGCGTCCCACGATAATTGCAGGTCACCGTATCGGCCGCCGTCGGCTTCGGCCCGTCCCCGGCCTTCAGGATCTTGTATTGAAGTCCGCTCGGCAATGCGACCACGCCTTCTTTACTCTTGTTGTCCGACAGGAAAGTATCGCCTTCTTTACGATTCTTTTCCCCCACCACCTTGTTCGCTTCTTGTTGCTTCTTCTGTGCCTCCTGCTGCGCTGCCTGCACCTGCTTCGACAGCTCCATCAGCTTGGCACGCACCTCGTCATCCGTCATCGCGGGTTTGCCGCCCGTGAGCACGTCCTTGATCCCCCGTGACAAAATCGCCGGATCCACGTCAATCGATGCCGACTTCAGTTTATTCCCGAGATCCGACCCAATCGCGTAGCTGGTCTTTTCTTTATCCGTTTTCAGCATAACTGGAGCCGTTGCCGTCTTAGCCGCAGTTGTGGTTTTCGCCGTCCCCGCCGTCGTTGCCTTCTTGGGTGCAGTCTTGGCCGCCGGTGGGGTCGTCGTGTCTTGTGCAGAACAAAAAAGAACGCTGCTGGCCAGGAATCCCGCGAGCAGCATTCGCTGGGTGCGAAGTGCCAAATTGTTGTCCATCACTTGTCTATTCTACGTGCCCCGAGCCAAATCCGGATATAACACTAGAGTGCCCCATCCACGGTACACGGCGCCTTTTCCCGTGCGCCCGATTCCCTCCTATGCTCACGATTTTCTTCCCGCCCTCAGATTTCCCCCATGTTCCAGCCCATTGACTCCTTGTCCTCTGGTCGTGCCCCAGCCCACCCTGAGGTCGACTGCCCGCGGACCCAATACCCGGTACTCCCAGTCAGTCCTCCTTTGCGTCCCTTGCAGCTCTTCTTTGCGCGCTTTGCGATTAAAAGCTTTCTCCGCGTTCTCTGCGAGTTTTCTGCTCGTCTTCTGCGTTAGAGTTGCGATGAACTCGCGACTCGCCTTTCTTTGCGTCCTTTGCGGCTTTTCTTTGCGCTCTTTGCGGTTAAGAGCTTTTCGCCGCGCTCTCCGCGAATTTTCTCCTCGTCGTCGGCGTTAGCGTCGCGATGATCTCGCAACTCGGTACCAGGTACTCGCAACTCGCTGTTCCTTGCCTCTTTCCGGTAAACCCTTTTCACGACCGCGCAACCCTTGGCCCGGCGCGCTTTCTGGCCTACAATGTCCGCTCGTCACGATGAACGCCGATCCCCTCATCGTCGAGCGTGCACTCCCCGAGGCAGGCCAGGGAATCCTTGTGCTCAAAGGCCCTCTCACGGCCAACAACCTCCATTCCCTGCAGAACGCCATCCGGCGCGAGCAGACGCCCACGCTCATTCTGGACTTCACCGAGGTCCCCTATATCGATTCCTCCGGCCTCGGCTCGCTCGTGAGCGCATACGTCTCCGGACAGAAGGCTGGCCAACAAGTCGTCCTCACCGGAATCAACAGCCGCGTCGCCAAGCTGTTTGAGATCACCAAGCTCGAGCCTTTCTTCCTCATCTTTCCGACGATCGACGACGCCCTCGAAGCTCTCTCCAACTCCGGCCAGGCGTGATGGTCGTCCTTCGTCGTGCCTTGCCCTGTATGGGCGCTTGCCCTCACGCGGTATGCGTATGGAAAGGTTTTTTGTTCGGCTCTTCTTTGCGTCCTTCGCGGTTAAAAGCTTCTCCCGGAGCACTCTATGAAACTTCTCGGCGATCTTCACGTTTGAGAGCTTCCCCCGGACTTCACTCATCCACCCGAATCGACGTAACGTCTCCACGCATGAATATGAACGTCACGTTGGTCCCCTCCCTCACATTCAGCACCAGCGGCGGACGAAAGCAGGCGATGCACACCCCTTCCGTGTGCCGCACGCTTGGATACACGATCCCCGCCGAACCACTTCCCAACAGTTCCATTCCTAGCGCTTGCGAGATAACGTAGCTCTTCGGATCGAGGCAGTCCGCGAACTCACGGCCGTCCCGTATGTCGTGGAACTCGTGCCGGAAATCGGCAAGGTAATCGATATAAGGAGAGACCTCTTCCTCGTTCCATCCAATTTCCCTCAGTTCCACGCCCCGATGAAACGCGATCTCCGCTTGCGATGTTTCTATTTCGAAGCCCGCATACCACGCTCCGCGCGAGGGTCCATTGAACCGGCCTCCTATCGGATTCGCATGCGTGAACGTGGCGTTTACGATATGCGCCAGCCGAAATCCGGAAACCAGTTCGATAGCACTGATGCCAGGCAGCCTGCCACTCTCCCCAAGCAACCGGTCGTTCGTGGCGCCTTCCAGTTCTGCAAGATCGCTCAGCAGTCGATCGTCATCTTGTGCAAGAAGATTCAGTATGGGCTTGCCACGGTCGCTATAGCGGTACGGGATCAGCCGGTGCGTGCCGTCCTGCACCACCCGGCTCTGCTTCGGAACTTTCATCGCCCGCCGCGGCGCGCGTCCAGCAGTTGACGGACCCGTAGAAAAGCAGGGATCCCGCCCTTCTTCATGTAATTCAACGGCGAGTCTCCACCGAACATCGCGTTAGCGTTGGGAAGTGTGATCCACGCATCCGCCAACCTGCGGCTGTAAAGAATATTGAGAGCCTTGTAAATGCCAATCAGCAACGACACGCGTGTAAGCCGATCCTCATCGAGAGCTTTCGTGCCTCGATTCTTGAGCGCATAAAAGCTGCCGCTCGAAATTCCCCCAAGCAACGCCCGGGTGTCTTCATCCCGCAGCTGCCAATGAGTCGCGATCCGCAGCAGCCCAGTCACTGCCGACCGGCTCAACCGTTCTCGATTCTCTTTCCGCGAAAGATCGGTAGCCGTATCCCAGACAAAACCCGCAACGGCAGACTGGATCGTGGCCATTTTCGTTAACTCCATTCCTGATCAAATACTACTCCATTATTGACACACCAGTTACAACAATGTTGTATGCTTGTTATCAATGACTTACATACACTCCTTTTGATATCCCTCGAACACAAAAGCTCGCAAAGCAGGTCGCGACCTCATTTCCCCACCCATCGCAACGCTTCCTGCCGGTCCGCAAAAGCCCGCATCGCCACGATCTTTCCATCACGCACGGTGTACACATCGGCCAGCTTCACGTCCTGCCACGCTTCGCTCCCCTTCACACGAAAACGCGCATGCACCATCACCACGATCCGATCGCCCGACCGGATCACCTGCTCGGGCTCGCTTGCACCCTCCGCCCAGTTCGCGCGCGACTGTGTCAAGTACCCCTTCACGGCCTCGCGTCCGTGATAGGCACCACCTCCGGGAAACTCCGCTGGCTCGCTCCACTCGATCTGCGGATCAAGTCCCGCCACCGCCGCATCGATGTCACCTCGATTGAACGCCGCATAGGCCTCGCGTAGCGTTGCCATCGCGGCAGTCTGATCCGTCGTGCCCGTCATGCTTGCGCCCTCCCCTGACCTCGCGCTCTCCCGCGATCGCGTGCAACCGCCCAGACCAAGAATGCCGATCGCGATCCACACCAATCCGGCTCTCACAGCTGGCGCCAAATGTCTTTTGAGATCTATCAAACCTCTATCTCCTCCACTCCAAATCGGCACCCAAAGGGACCTCTGCGTCCCTCTGTGCACTCTGTGGTTGTGGGTTTCCTGGGTCTCCGCGGTTGGTAGCCCTCCGCGACTCTTCTTCACGTTCTTCGCAGTTAAACGCTTTCTCGCAAGTCACTACTCGCATCTACCCTTCGTGTCCGTCACAGCTCCTCTTTGCGCTCTTCGCGGCTCTTCTTTGCGCTCTTTGCGGTTAAAGGCCTTTCGACGCGGACTCAGCGTCTATTCTCTGCGCACCTCCTTGATTTCTTGCAACTCGCAACTCAGTACCCGCAACTCGCTTTTCTTTGCGCTCTTTGCGGCTTTTCTTTGCGTCCTTTGCGGTTAAAAGCTCTTCTCCGCACCTCCCGCGGCCTCCGCGATCAAAGCTTTTCTCGCCACTCACCCAACCGCTACTCGCAACTCGTTACTCACCACTCGCTACTCGACCCTTCCCTTTTCGCTCTTCGCAGTGAAAAGCTTTTCTCTTACACCGCGGCCCAGGATTCGCAACTCGGTACCCGGTACTCGCAACTCGCCTTTCTTTGCGTTCTTTGCGGCGTTTCTTTGCGCCCTTTGCGGTTAAAAGCTTTTCTCCGCACCTTCCGCGGCCTCCGCGGTTAAAAGCTTTTCGCGACACTCGGTACCCCCAACCCGTGATCCCCGTCACAGCCCTCCGTACCATCCAGCGCTAGCCTGATCTGTGACCGGCCCCGCCAACGCGGCCCATCCCGAACACCCCCACGTCAACCCCGGGATCGTCACCGTCTCCGTGATGCTCGCCACCTTCATGGAGCTGCTCGACACCACCGTCGTCAACGTTTCCATCCCCCACATCGCCGGCAACCTCGCCGCCAGCGTCGACGAGGGCACGTGGGTCGTCACCTCCTATCTGGTCTCGAACGCCGTCATCCTTCCTATGTCTGGATGGCTCGCCCGCCGACTTGGTCGCAAGCGTTTGCTGCTGATTTGCGTGATCGGCTTCACATTGACCTCCTTCCTCTGCGGGATGGCCAACAGCCTTTCGGCCCTTATCCTCTTTCGTGTTCTCCAAGGCCTCACCGGCGGCGGACTCCAGCCGCTCGCGCAAGCCATCCTCCTTGAGACCTTCCCGCGCCAGAAGCACGGACAAGCCATGGCCGCCTTCGGCATCGGCATTCTGCTCGCTCCCATTCTCGGCCCCACCCTCGGCGGCTGGATCACCGACAACTATTCCTGGCGCTGGATCTTCTATCTGAACCTTCCCGTCGGCTTGCTATCGATCCTGATGGTCTCGCGCTTCGTCTTCGATCCGCACTACATCCGCAACGGCGGCGCCGGACGCATCGACCTCTGGGGCATCGGCTTCCTCGCGCTCGGCCTGGGCACCCTGCAGATCGTCCTTGACACCGGCCAGAAGAACGACTGGTTCGAATCCACCTACATTCGTGTGCTCGCAATTCTCTGCGTCGGCGGCCTCTTTGCACTGATCATTCGGGAGCTCAAGGCGCGCGATCCCGTGGTCGACCTCCGCGCCCTCACCGACCGCTCCCTCGCCACCGGAGTATTTCTGATTACGCAGCTCGGCTTTGTCCTCTACGCCAGCCTCGTGCTGCTGCCGATCTACCTGCAGACCCTGCTCGGCTATCCTGCGTACAACGCCGGGCTAGCACTCTCGCCGCGCGGTATCGGCTCCCTGCTGACGATGCCGGTCACCGGATACCTCACCAGCAAAACCGACCCGCGCCGCCTCATCGTCGTGGGACTGCTGCTCGGCTGCCTCACCATGTTCAGCCTCTCCCACCTGAACCTCAATGCCGGATACTGGGACATCTTCTGGCCGCAGGTTTTTCAGGGCGTCGCCCTCGCTCTGCTTTTCATCCCCATCATGACCCTCGCCATGTCGAGCATTCCCAAAGACAAGATGGGCAACGCCACCAGCATCTTCAACCTCATGCGCAATATCGGTGGCAGCCTCGGCATCGCGATCATGACCACCTTCCTGGCCCGCCGCAATCAGTTCCATCAGACGTCGCTTGTCGCACACGTCACCGCTGGCGATCTGAAAACGCGCGCTGTCCTCACCGGCCTTCGCGCCCATTTTCATTTGCAGGGATTCGACTCCGTCACCGCCAGCCGCAAAGCCGCTGCCGCGCTTTACGGGATGGTCCAGCGGCACACCGCCATGCTGTCATTCGTCGAAGCCTTCTGGATCATGGCTCTGATGTTCCTCGCCATGCTTCCCTTCGTCATGATGCTCCGCCGCCCCAAACACCACGCTGAGCCCGCTGCCGCGGCAACCGCCGAACCCACGGCCCACCCCGAACCTGCCTCCGCGCACACGGAAACGGAACAAGAGAAGTTAAAAGAAGAAGAGGAAGAAGAAGCCTACGAACTCTTAATGCACTAACTCGTGCCGGCGCCCAGGGTCCGGTCCGCGGCTTCTGCTTTTTACGCCCGGAATCACTCGACCCCAGACTCGCAATTCAGAACTTTTTCCTTGTCATCCTGAGCGAACTAAGGCGTTAGCCGAACGTAGTCGAAGGGCCCCCTGTCTGCTCGCACCACCCGCGGCGTTAAAAGCTTTTTTCTCTTACCGGCGCCCGAGGACTCGTAACTCGGTACGCGGCACTCGCAACTCGCTTTTCTTTGCGTCCTTCGCGGCTTTTCTTTGCGGTTAAAAGCCTTCTTCCGAGTCTCCACGGCTCTTCATGCAACCTGCGGTAAAAGCTTTTTCAACATCCGAACTCTCGAAAAAGTTCTTGACATGTCGCTTCCGCACCATATAACTTATCAGTTATGCAACCGCGTGGTTATAAACATCTCGACACCACTTTCGCCGCCCTGGCCGATCCCACGCGACGTGCCATCCTCGCCCGCCTCGCTAGCGGCCAAGCCACCGTCAACGAATTGGCGGAGCCTTTTTCCATGAGCCAGCCCGCCATTTCCAAGCATCTCAAGGTTCTCGAGCGCGCCGGGCTTATCTCCCGCGGCCGCGATGCCCAGCGCCGCCCGCGCCGCCTGGAGGCTCGACCGCTCGCCGAAGCCAGCGCCTGGCTCGAACGTTACCGAAAGTTCTGGGAGGGCAACTTCCGCCGCCTCGATGCCCTGCTCCACGAATTGCAGACGAAACCGCGCGCATCGCGTGGCAAACACCGACATTCCAAACGTACAGGAGATCACCGATGAGCAGCCCGACCCTGAAAGTTGAAGCACGTGGCGACCGCGAGATCGTCATGACCCGCGTTTTCGACGCTCCCCGTCGCCTTGTCTTCGACGCCTTCACCAAGCCCGAGTTGCTCAAGCGTTGGCTCACGGGCCCTCCCGGATGGACGCTCGCTGTTTGCGAGATCGACCTCCGCGTCGGCGGCTCCCTGCGCTATCTCTGGCACGGCCCTGGCGGTGAGGAAATGGGCATGCGCGGCGTCTTTCGCGAGATCACGCCTCCCGACCGCATCGTCGGGACTGAAAAATTCGATCAGGCCTGGTATCCCGGAGAAGCCGCCGGCACCGTGGTCTTGACCGAACAGGGCGGCAAAACGATCCTCACCCAAACCATCGTCTACGAATCGCGCGAAGCTCGCGACACCGTCCTCAAGAGCCCGATGGAGCAGGGCTTGGGCATGAGCTACAGCCATCTGGCTGATCTGCTCACGTCGCTTGCGAACGAAAAATCGCAACGCAGTGCCTAACGAATCGCTGAAAGAACTGTTTTGAAAGGGACGGCCTTCAGGCCGTCCGTAGAATAAACACATTGAATGCGGCTTTAGCCGCTGAGGTGCCTTAGTCAGAGTTTCCCTTAACCCAATCGACGCCACATCGCCGAGCATTCCTGGCAAAGAAAGGAAATCGTATGCCGAAAATCACGCCATTCCTGTGGTTCGACAACAACGCCGAGGAAGCCATCCACTTCTATACCTCGATCTTCAAGAACTCAAAAATTGGCAACGTCACCCGCTACGGCGATGCCGGTCCCGGCCCGAAAGGCTCAGTGATGTCGGCCACCTTCGAACTCGAAGGCCAGCCATTCATGGCCCTGAACGGAGGCCCGCACTTCAAATTCACCGAAGCCATCTCGCTGTTCGTCAGCGTCGACACTCAGCAGGAAGTCGACGAACTCTGGGACAAGCTCTCCGCCGGAGGCCGGAAATCTCAGTGTGGATGGCTGAAAGACAAGTTCGGCCTCTCCTGGCAGATCATCCCGAAGGCTCTCGGAGAATTGCTCGGCGACAAAGACCCGCGCAAATCGCAGAGCGTCATGAAAGCGATGCTCCAGATGGACAAAATCGACATCGCCCGTCTGAAAGAAGCCTCTGCCCGGGCCGCCTGATTTTTGTGACGCACAGGGTGCCCCAGGTTCGCGTCCGTTCTTTGGACGCTAACCTGGGACTATTAATCCGCTCCTTTTTCCTTGTCCTGATCACGCGATGGCCGATGTTTCGATGATGCCTCACCCAACCCTCCGTGCTCCTCCGTGCCCTCTGTGGTTATCTGTTCTTCGCCTCCTTTGCGGCTCTTCTTTGCGTCCTTTTTGGTTAAAAGCTTTTCTCCGTGCTCTCGGCGAATTTTCTTCTCTTCTTCTGCGTTAGAGTTGCTCTGCTCGTAACTCGGTACTGCGACTCGCAATCGCTTTTCTTCGCGTCCTTTGCGGTCTTTCTTTGCGATCTTTGCGGTTAAAAGCTTTTCTGTTTTTGCGATGATCTGATGACCCGATCACTCGATCTGCCGATCTTCGATTCCTCCGTGCTCCTCCGTGCCCTCTGTGGTCATCTGTTCTTCGCGTCCTTTGCATCTTTGCGGTTAAGAGCTTTTCGGATCCCTTCACGATCGCTCCTCGCTTTTGCCAACGCCCGCCCCACACGCTATCCTTCCTCCTCCATGCCGACCTTCACCACGCTCGCCAAGTTTTTCGGCCTCGCCTTCAGCGCCCTGCTCCCCGTTATCAATCCCATCGGCTCAGCACTGGTCTTCCTCGGCCTCGTCGGCGACGCCCCCGCTTCTGTCTTCAAGAAGCTCGCTCTCAAGATCGCCATCAGCACCACCATCTTCTTATGCATCGTCGAACTCGTGGGCACTGCCATCCTGGCCTTCTTCGGTATCTCCCTGCCCGTCGTGCAGGTCGCCGGAGGCCTCGTTCTCGCCACCATGGGTTGGGCGCTCCTCAATCAACAAGACACCTCTGCCAACCGCGCCCAGAACGAAGTCACGCAAGACGCCTACGGCGCTCTTGAACAGAAAATCTTCTACCCGCTCACCTTCCCCATTACGGCTGGCCCCGGGTGCATCGTCATCACGCTCACCCTCAGCGCGCATGCTTCCGTCCACGGCATCGCCAACGACATCAGCGGGCACCTCGGCGTTCTGCTCGCCATCGTCGCCCTCAGCGTCAGCGTCTATCTCTGCTACGCCTACGCCCCCAAGCTCACCGCCCGCGTCCGCCCGCAAACCGCGCACGGCATCCTGCGCGTCATCGCCTTTGTCCTTTTATGTATTGGCGTCCAGATCACCTGGAACGGCACCGAAGCTCTGATCAAAACCGTTATGAAAAGTTAAATCCTTCACTAGCCTTTTCTTGGCGACCTTTGCGGCTTTTCTTGGCGTCCTTTGCGGTTAAGAGCTTGTTCTCCGCCCTCCCTGCTGCTGTTCCCCGCGCTTTCTACGGTTAAAGACTTTTCGTCTTCCAGATCATCCGATGTCCCGATCACCCGATCTGCCGATCTTCGGTTCCTCCTCCGTGTCCTCTGTGTTTATCTGTTCTCACGATTTTCTTTGCGTCCTTTGCGGCTCTTCTTTGCGTCCTTTGCGGTTAAGAGCTTTTGTTTCCCGATGATCCGATCACCCGATCCTCCGATCCATTTGAACCTTCCCTCCATCAATGGCATCATCCCCAACCATGAAATCGCTCGCGCGACTCCTTCATTCCACACTCTTACTCACGTTTCTCCCTGCCACCCTTCACGCCCAGCCGATCTCCCTGCAAGCTCTCGTCACGCCCTCCACCGTCATCACCAAGGACGGTCATCCCGTCACCTTCGCCCTTCACGGATTCATCGAATTCGGATCGCTCTCCGAACTGTTCCCTTATATCGACTCGCAAGCCCGTCGCTGGCCCGGCAACCCCGCCTTCGATAACGCCAAGCGCCAGCAAGTCGCCCGCGAACTCCTGCGCCGCGGCATCGAGAGCCGCGTCGTCTCCATGACCGACGAGGGCCCCTTCGAAACTCTCTTCACCCACACCGAGGACGAACTCCGCCGAGCCCTCGCGCAAGTCACCGAGCCCACTCCGCCCGGATACGCCGACGCCTTCGTCGCCGTCCAGAAGAAATGGAAACACGCCATCAATTGCTGGAGCGCCGCGCCCTCCATCCCCGCGCGCGTGCTCTCCAACTGGTACCCGATCATCGAAGGCATCCCGGTCTACGGCGCCACCTATGACTCCACCGAGCACTTCTGGCAAGCCGTCAAATATCACCCCGACATTACCGTCGCCGACCTCAACACGCTCCTCGCCAACTTCGACCAACAAAATTGGACCGCCTGGCTCGCGCGCCTCGACGCCGATCCCAATCTTTATCTCCCCAACGCCTACGCTATCGAGTTCCTGCGCTTCAATCTGAAGCCCGACCGCCTCCGCTGGTTCCGCGATCAACTCACGACGCACGGCCTTCAACCCACCGAGCACACCCGCGCTGCGCAGCAGCGAACCACCACACTTTTCCGCTTCACCGCCTTTGAAGAAAAAGTTATCTGGGGAGACCTCGCCGATGTCTTGCACCTCGTCTACAACTTCTCTCTTCCCGACGACCCGCTTCGCGCCGCCCTCGCCCACGCCCACTTCGACGCCATCTATCTTGGCGATCGCACAATGCCTTTTATCAGCGAAGACTTCCGCTCCCTCATGCTTGAAATCTGGCGCGTGAAATATCTCGAGATGCCGCGCTTGCGCGAAGTCATCAGCTCCATTCCCATCGAAATCCGCCTCGAACATTTCCTCAACGACGGCGACTCCCCTGACATCCCCATCCCGATCTACGTCGGCTATCTCAACCAGATCCGCGATCTCGCCCGCAAACATTAACCTGTGTGGCGCGCACACTCCTGTGCGAAATGATCAAACCCTTGTGAACCGCACCGCATGAGCCCGCCACGAACCACGTGGGGACAGCCGCCGGGGTCCCCAACGCGCCCGGTTTTGGCGTGTTGGGGTGGAGGCGCCCTCGGCTGTCCAGCGGAGCGAAGCTCCGCAGAGCTTCATCTCGCAACTCGCCACTCGATACTCGCAACTCATCTTTCTTTGCGCCCTTTGCGGCTTTTCTTTGCGTCCTTTGCGGTTAAAAGCTTTTCTCGCTGTCCCGAACGTCCCTTTCAGCTTCCCTTCACTCTTCCTGCGATATCATCCCGAAACGACAAACCAAGCTCCGAGCCAACGCATGCGACCCTTCAAAGCCGTGCTCCTCACCCTGATTCTGATCGCCGTCGCCGCCGTTTTCGCGCTCGGGCTCCTCATCCACCACGGCTTCCGCGCCTCCGCCGCTCCACCCCGCTGGGAAGCACGCATCGCACGCGCCATCCGCAACGCCTCCATTCCGCGCCGCGAGAGCCAGGCGCAGAATCCTCTAGCCAGTTCCGCCGCTGCCTTCCAGCAAGGACGCGACACCTTCCTCACCCGCTGCTCCGTCTGTCATGGCACCGACGGCAGCGGGCGCACGCCCGTCGGCACGAATCTCTACCCCCGCGTTCCCGACCTCCGCGACTCCCCCACCCAGAACCTCACCGACGGCGATCTTCACTACATCATCGAAAACGGTGTCCAACTCACCGGCATGCCCGCCGGGGTCGCGCACCACGCCGCCTCCGACGACGACTCCTGGTCCATCGTCACTTTCCTCCGCACCTTTCGCCCACTCAACCCTGCCGAACATTCCCGCCGGGCCTCGGCCCTCGCCTCCGCCCACTACATCGGTTCCGCAGCCTGCGCCAAGTGCCACGCCGAAATCTATGAGCGCTGGAAGAAGACGCCGATGGCGAACGTCGTCCGCGATCCTCGCGAGCACCCTGACGCGATCACCGCCGATCCTTCCCACAATCCCGTTTCACCCTTTGCCGCCACCGACGTCGCCTTCGTCTACGGCAGCCTGTGGAAACAGCGTTACTTCGTCAAGCAAGGTGACGACTACGCCCCCCTCGGCGTGCAGTGGAACTTCGCCCAACACAAGTGGCTTCCCTACCACGTCCCTGCGCAAAAAGGCGATTGGTGGACGGCCTTCTACCCCGACGACAACCGCCAGCGTCCCACCGGCCCTCTCTGCGATGGCTGCCACTCCGTCGACTACAACATCCGCACCCATCAAGTCGCCGAGTGGAACGTCGGCTGCGAGCGCTGCCACGGTCCGGGCAGTGAACACGCCGCGCACCCACTTCCCGAGAACATCGTCAACCCTTCGCGCCTCGACGCCATCGCCTCCACCGACACCTGCATTCAATGCCACTCCCAAGGACAGCCCGTCACCAGCCCAATCGAGGGGCGGTACTACGACTGGCCGGTCGGCTATCGCGTCGACTTGCGTCTTCAAGATTTCTGGAAACTTGAGAACTGCACTTTAGGAGAGACCAGCTTCTATTACTTTCCCGATTGCACCGCGCACAAGAACCGAATGCAGGGGAATGACTTCGCGCAAAGCGTGATGTACCACCGCGGCATCACCTGCGCCGATTGTCACGACGTCCACGGCACGTCCAACTACGCCCAGCTACGCAAGCCCGCCGACCAGATCTGCCTCGACTGTCACGGCCCCTCGTCGCCCAACGGACCGCACACACCCAATCTCGCCGCCCACACTCATCACAAAGACGGCAGTACCGGCAGCCAGTGTGTCGCCTGCCACATGCCGCAGATCCAGACCGAAGGCGTGCCCGGAGCCATGGTCCACGCCCACACATTTCGCGTGATCACTCCCGCGATGACCGATCAATACAAGATCCCCAACCCGTGCACGCTCTGCCACACGGACAAGACCACCGCCTGGGCCCGCGAGGCCATGACCCACTGGCCCGAAACACTACCTTGGACCGTCCGCTAATCCACGTCCTTCATTCGCATCCGATTCGTCAACGGGGGAGGAGTGACGGGCGTCCTCGCCCGTGGATACGTAGCGCCGGCATCCTGCCGGCTGTCCCGAGGGCATCTTGCCCTCGAACCTCTCATCGAACTCACACAACGTTATACGCGCAGGTGCCCCAGGTTCGCGTCCGTTCTTTGGACGCTAACCTGGGATCATCGAAGCGCACATCGCGACGGCCATCGCGTGAATATCGGCGAGGCAACCCGGAATCGTGACTCGCGCCGGGCAAGACTTACCGCATCGGAAGCCTCACCGCCACGTCAAACTTCGAGTAGTATTTTTTCACGTCACTCGCGCCGTACTTCTCGCGAAATTTCCCGACGACGTCCGAAACTTTCTTCGCGTCAGTGATCGCCACCGCCTTCGATTCCGCCTCCGCTCCGCGGGCATCGATCCGCATCGACGGCTTCTTCACCACGTTCTTGTACCACTGCGTGTCCGACCCTTGCACCGGCAGCAGATAAACGTCGTCTTTCTCCGCAACGAACCAGACTGGAACGGAAATGCTGCGTCCCGACTTCCTGCCGGTCACAGTGATTTTGATTTCGTTATATCGGGAAAGGCGGTCCTTCAGAGATTCATCTCGCGCTGGCATATGCACTCCTCGCCCCTCGCAAGGCCCCGTGCCGAGATTCTCGCACACTAACCTCGAACTTGCCCGAAACCACGCCGCCAAATTTCGCCGCGACCGTGGCCGCGCCTCAGCGGTTCACCATGCGCTGCAGGCTCTCGGGATAACGGGCCCCCTGCGCATCGATCCCCGAAGCAGCCTCTTCAATCTGGCGGAGATCGCCGGCCGTGAGGGTCACATTCGCAGCACCGATGTTCTCTTCCAGGCGATGCAGCTTCGTCGTGCCCGGGATCGGAACCATCCACGGTTTCTGCGCCAGAATCCACGCGATCGCGATCTGTGCCGGAGTTGCTTTCTTCTGTTTCGCGAAATCGGCCAGTACGTCTACGAACGCTTGGTTCGCTTTCCGGTTCTCCGGCGCGAAGCGTGGAACTATGTTGCGGAAATCCGTGGCATCGAACTGCGTGTCCTCTTTAATCGCTCCGGTAAGGAAACCCTTGCCCAGTGGGCTGAACGGAACAAATCCGATGCCGAGTTCTTCGAGCGTCGGCAGGATCGCCTCTTCCGGCTCTCTCCACCACAGCGAGTATTCGCTCTGCAGGGCCGTAACCGGCTGCACCGCATGTGCGCGTCGGATCACCTGCACGCCCGCCTCCGAAAGCCCGAAATGCTTCACTTTGCCTTGCTGGATGAGGTCCTTCACTGCCCCGGCGACATCCTCGATCGGAACATTCGGATCGACACGATGCTGATAAAACAGATCGATCACATCCGTCTTCAGCCGCTTGAGCGACGCATTGGCAACCTCCTTGATGTGCTCCGGCCGGCTGTCCAGCCCTGTCTGTTTCCCGTTCGCGTCGATCTTGAAGCCGAACTTGGTCGCGATCGCCACCTGACCGCGAAATGGCGCGAGCGCTTCCCCCACAAGTTCTTCATTGGTGTACGCGCCGTACACTTCGGCGGTATCGAAAAACGTCACGCCTCGCTCCACGGCTGCGCGGATCAGCGCGATACCCTGCTGTTTTTCCACGGGAGGCCCAAAGCCAAAACTGAGCCCCATGCAGCCCAGTCCGATCGCCGAGACTTCCAGATTGCTTTTTCCAAGCTTGCGCTTTTGCATCGTTGCTTCTCCTTCTCTTTCTGATGCTTCTTGTTAGTCACTCATTTGTATAGCTCTAACAGAAACGTTACTCGCGCTCCCACATAACTCTCCAGTGTTCATTCGGGTCTGGCGACTTCACGATCAACTGATTGCCCGATAGCTCGTAAACGCGTTTCAGATCCTTCCCGACAAGCGTGCGAACCAGCGCTCCCTCTACGTGAAAAGTGAACGTACGCGCGTCATCGATCTCATATCTGCCGTAGGAAGCCTCGTACCCGCCCTGCGCGTATTGCACCGCCGACCCGCTGCTGCTCGACTGCGGACTCCGGTACATCACCTGCACCGACATGTGGCCGTCGCGCGTGTAAACCAACAACCCGGTACAGTCAGCCTTCTGTACTTTTCCGTCCGCGCCCGGCTCTTCCAGGAAGACCAGGCGCCACGCTCCCACGAAACGCTCACGAATGCTCGCCGTATCCACGCGATCTTGTCCGGCGGACCCAGCCATTGTCGACGCACCGAACAGCAAACTCATCATGGAGAGCGATATCCATTTCTTCATGTTCGGCTCCTCGGCGGCTCGCCCATCCGCTCGTTTCAAGTTACAGAAACCTCTCGCCTGATCGGTATCCCGATCCTTCCGATTTATTGCCTATTCCTGCCGCTACCCGGATTTTTGTTCACACCCCCGGACGCCGTGGAGTTACTCTAGCCTGCGGAGGCCAGCTATGCTTGCGAAGGCACGAAAGCAGAGGGCACGCGTCGGCGGCTCGGATCTGGCCGTCACTGAACTCCGCGCCATGCAACGGCTGTGTAACGCCCTCTGCGGTTTTTCTCGCGTTTCTTCTGTGATCTCTGTGGTAATCGATCTTCGCCGGTCGTTCGCGTTGCCAGGATCACCCTTCCATTTTCTCGCCCGCCGCGTGAAAGAATATCGTCTGTCCGACCGCCAGTCGCCCCGTACGAGTGACCGTGCCGTAAATTCCTGCGTTGTTCTGGTTCGCGCCAACGATCGCCTTCATCACCTCGGGCGCCGGACGTGCCGAGTCGGGATCAAGGTTCACCATCGAGCAGCGTAGATCGCGCATGGTGACAGTGATCGCCGGCGCCTCGTCTCCCTCGCCGAATGACAGCACGCCGCCCACCCACTCGTCCTCCTGAAAAGACACCGGTCGCAGTAAACTCACCACAACATTCGGACGAAATCGCCTCACGTCCAAAGTCCGCCCTGCGAGTCGTCCGATCTCGCCCACCGTATCGGAGGCGATCACCGAGATGCTCGCCTCGTCGAAGATCCCGTGTTTCAACTGCATCATCTCAACCTGACAACCGTAGCGGCCCCCGATCTCCCCGGCTAACTCCTCCCCGAAGACAGGCATCTCTTTGCCATCCGGCGTCCGAACATGCGTAGGAAGATCGCCTTGATCGCTGCCTTCGCGGGGCTGCGGAGTGAACAAGATCAACTCGGGAAGCTTGCTCGCTGTCAGCCACGGGAACCCGCCGCGGTCGCCGATCCGCCGGAGCGCCAGGCGTCTGTCGCCGTCGAGGCCGTGCCAGCCCAGGTTCGCCGTCTCGAGTCGTTCGCCGCCCATGGACTTCACCGGATAGCGGAAGATTGCCTCCACCTGCCCGATTTCTAGTCGCATGCGTAATCCGAGCATCGCGGAAACGCCGTCCAATCCTTGCACGCTCTTCGCGGATCCAGCACAGCGTCTCTTGCGCGGTCGGCATACGCCGAATCTGGATAAGTATTGATCAAGGTTTGGAACGTCAGCCTGGCGACGTCGCAGCGGTTCTGTTGTTCGGCGGCAGAGCCCCGCTCGAAAAGCACTTCATCTGGACCACCAGGACCCATCGCGCCATACGGAGCGCACGCCAGCAGGCACAGCAAAAGCGGAGTCGTGAATGCGCTTATGACTCTATTTGAATTCATGCGAGATGCACTTCGACCCCAACACAGTTTACAGCGCCGCACGAGATCGCAGACCACTGCCCGGCTCATGAAATCACCGGCTACTCGCTGGAAATGAACCCTGTCGCGCGCGTCGCCGGCGAGCGCTGGAAACGGTGGGCCCGGACCGGCAGTCAGCTGCGATGCGCTGCCAGAATCCTCGAACAGCGATGCTTCTTCAGTTGTCAGTCCCAGTTGCCTTTCTCCCGAGTGTCGCTCTTGTCATCGAGACGTTCGTTGTGTAAGCTCTCTGCCGTCATCGGTCGTCGCCTCCCCCTTTTTGCCGCTGCACTCAGCCCAATACTCTTTGGAGAACAGCTATGGCCAATATTGTGGTTCTCGACCTTGCCGATAAAGACGGGGGCACGCCCGTTCAAAAGACGGTAGACACGCTCAAACAAAAGTTCCCTTCGCGCACGGGTTTAAAGAAGGTGTTCTGCGGCCAGGGCAACCTGGTGGAAAAGTTCGAACTGTTCGATCTGCTCGCTGGCTTTGCCGGGAACGCCGCCATGAGCGCCGCCCAACTCACTCGGGTCCAGCAGTCTTGCCGCCATGCCAACAAAATCTTTCTCTGCATTCACGGCAAACATAACGACACCGAAAGTGGATTCGCCTCCCTCACTTTGGGAGGCGCGATGAAAAACCTGACCACCTGGCAGCAGCTTGCGAATTTCATGATCCTCCTCATGCCCGAACGTTTCGAACCGTACAATCTGGCATTGATCATGTGTTATGGTGCGCGCACCGAGCAGTTTCGTCTTAACCAGCAGGGCGACCTTCCCACCGACCAACTTAAGTCATCTTTCGCTTACAAGTTCTTCAGCAAGCTCTGCGTAGCCCGCAAAATCCGCATGACCGCGCGGACCGGCGCGGTTCAAATGGATCCTTCCACCGGCCATTCTATGGTCGAATCAGAGGAGTCGGTGAACGCCCATGCCGATCAGGAGGACTTCCTGCGGGCACGCGAGGAGGAAGGTGTTTTCGACAGCATCAAAGATCTCAAAACCAGAATGACGACGAGAGCCGGCGGAGCCAGCGAAGAATCCGCACAGCTTTGGATGGCACTGGAGGCTCGCTACAAGGCCACGCCGGATGCTGCCGCGAACACAGATGAAGAGCGCATTATCCGAACGTACCACCAGGCACTCAGGCGCAAGAAAGAGTATCAGGCGGTCATGGAAGCCAATCCCGACAAAACCAAGTTTGGCAAGATCGTCTACTCGTATTCGGACGACGTGCTTATCATCCGCTGCAAATATCCTTTACCGGGAGTAAATCTGTATAGCGGACCATTGCTGGCCGTCGCCTAGTATGCGCGACGCCTCTTTCCGATCGATTAGATAAGGGTGCTTCGATTCCGTTCAACGAGGCACGGCCTCGACCGACGCGACCCTCTCCCTGAGGTGCGTCTGTGCACGCATAAATGAGAACCACGTCTCCAAACGAATGCGGCGAGCACGATCAGGAACAACCCTGCGACACTGAAGAATTTTGCGACAGGAGGAGCGACAGGAAGGTACTTGGCTCCACCGAGAATAAGTCCTAACCCAAACAGCAAGGTCTCGCAGCTTGGCACTCGGTTCTCGCCTTTCTTTGCGACCTTTGCGGCTTGTCTTTGCGCTTTTTGCGGTTAAGATCTTTTCTGCGCGCCCTCGGCGGCCTCCGCGCTCTCTGCGTTTAAGATTTTTTCCGGCGGGATTTCCCAAGCTCCGCGTTGCGCACCAAGGACTCGCTACGCGGTACTCGCAACTCGCCACGCGGTACTCCCAACTCGAGTTCACTCCCCCGTCAGCCACTTGTACTGCGCCGCCGTCAGCGGCACCACCGACAGCCTTCCCTGCCGCACCAACGCCGAATCGGCAAACAGCTTCTGTTGCTTGATCTCCGCCAGCGTCTTTGGCGACGCAATCGTCTTTTCGACTTTGATTTTCACCACCGGCACTTTCGGATCGCTCGTATCCACCGACACCACCGACGCCGTTCCCACCGCGCTCTTTTCGTCGCCCGTGTGGTAGATGACCAATCGCTCACCCGCCTTCATGCCACGCAGGTTCCTCACCGCCACCGGGTTAGTCACGCCATCCCAGATCGTGGACTTGTCCCGCTGTAAATCGGCAAACGAATAAACGGACCGCTCTGTTTTCAATAAGTAGTCCATGATGAGTCAGTCCAGGAAATCGAGATTCTGATTCAGATATCGGGGGCCTATCCTTGCATCCCTGCCCGCCGGCCGGTTTCGGCCCCCGATAGCATATACGAAACCAATGGCCGATCGACAGGCCGGAACCGATGCCTCGGACAAGCTCGCTTGCACTGAATTCTGTGCATCTTGAAGCCGAGATCGCCCAAAACCCCCGCCCAGCCTGCCATTTCTTCGTCTTTTGGCTTGACACGCGGCAGGCATCGTAAGACAATCCCCGCAATAGTTGTTGTGGCTGTGCGACTCAACTTCCTCCTTAGTCAGCGATCACATTTCCTTCTTCCCTCGAGTGGGCCCTCAGTTTTTTGAGTTCGGACCAATAACAGCATTGGTAGTTCGCCGGCTGAACTCTAACGGCGTCGATGCGTATGCACGCATCTGCGACAGGCTGGAACTGTGAGCACGCTGTTTTTGATCGTCCGGATTTGCAGTCTGAACGACGCGCGGCAGATCGTTGGCGCTCTGCCGCCGTAGCGAGTCTCCGTTAACGAGATTCGTTGAACGATATTCGTTGAATCAAGGCCGACCCCCATCGGCAGCCGATACGCTTTAAGCGGAGGAATATGCGATCACTTCCGTTCGCACAAGCAGCATCAGGCGATGGACAGAGCCACAGCGAAGAAGCATTGATGGACCCGCGTATCCGCATTCTCCTGAGAATCATCAACGAAAGCGGAGGCACCCTTCGAGTAACTTCGAAGGAGATCAGCGGATTGCTGGGCATCGGAGAAGCCCGGCTTCTCCGGCTGTTCAACAGAGACGTTGGCAAAACGCTGCGCCAGCACTTACTCACTGTACGAATGGCGCGAGCTGCTCAGTTGCTCCAAAATGTTGCGCCGCCCATTAAGGCCGTCGCATCCGATTGCGGCTACTCCGAGGTCAGCAATTTTTACCGCGACTTCAAGCGCGTTCATGGCATGAGTCCCATGCAAATGCGGCTTAGACACATGGACAGCCAATTGCAAGCCAAGGAACTGGGTGCCCTCTAAGTCGCCATCTATCGATTCCGCGGTTACCCGGTTTGATAGATGTAAGTGTTGCCGTCCGCACCGCACCGATCTACCTAACCATTCGATAGCCTCCATGCACCCTCTCCCAAAGATGCGCATCCCGCCGAATCCCTTGTCTGGCACGGTTTTCCACATGATGTGCTCTTTTGATAGTGAATGGCTCTTTTTGATAATTGCTTCCCCCGTTAACTCGCGATTACATACACACGACGTCGACTCTAGTTAGCGGTCTCTGCACTGACTTATCCGTCGACCCAGGTAATGAATCGTTTCGATCTCAACTTACCGAGGACAACACTCGGCTTTCTGTGAAGAAGACTATCCCCAAGGAGGGGATGCGCCATGAGTATTTCGAGACTCACTTTCACCCTGTTGATTGCCATTGCTGTTGGTGCCACCGTCGGTTCCGCCCACGGCCAAGCACTGATTGGCACCCCCGGAGCTGCTGGCTGGCAAAGCTGGAGTGTCGACGATATCCTGTGCGGTGAAGAATTGAACGGCAACAACGCCCTTGACCTTTGCATCCCCTACTCTGGTTCGAGTGGTACTCCTGCCCCTTACTGGAACACTGAATTTGGATCTTCTCGCCCAAATGATGAGGGTTATGCCTCCGAAAAGAACGTGGGATTTTGTCTGACCTCGACAGGCGACTGCCAGGGCATCGGCAGCGCGCTCATCGCACCGGGGCCACTAAAATTTTGGGCGTCGACGGCCTTTGTCCCCGGAAACGGGAACTTAGGCACAGGCGGCGCGCGTGACAATAAGGTGTATTTCAGGAATTCCGGGAGGCAGACATCGACCGGCTTCCGCTGGAACAGCTACAGGGCAACGTTGGTTCTACAAAACAGCGCGGTCCCGTGTGGAATCAATGCATTTGGGTGGTTTGAAACGAATTCCACCGGCACTGCGATTGGGAACATGCACGAGCTCTTCTCGGGGACCGGGGAGCCGCGTTACCAGTGCAATTTGACGCCTGCGCCTGTAGGCTCGAATGTCACGTTCACGCCAACCCAGTATTTCGGGTACTACTATAGCGACGTAAGCGAACCGACTCAGGTTCTGGATCCGGTTACTGGAAATTACGTAGACGGCGATCATGGCTGTTACGCGTATACGTTATTCACCTTGAATGAGCCACGCTGTACTGCCGCCGGCCAGAACGTCGGCGGGACCAACTTCGACACCAACGGCGACCACGACTTCGTGGTATTCAGCACGAATCCCGGCTCCAGCCATGCAACCTATTGGATCGCGGGTGAAGATCCGACAGATTGTACCAACCAGGACGGTGACTGCAACCTCACTCTAGTTAAGGTTTCGCCAGTTGGCGGCTCTAACTGACGCGGCATGACGGGTTCCGCTCTTGGGCCTCGCCCGCCGCGACTCCCGCGTTGTGACCCGGATGACCCCACCTTTGCGTTTCTCGCAAAAGGGTGGGGTCGGGTCACTCGTTAGAAGTTTTCTCGCGCGCGATTTGTTGCAGTTTCTCCACCTAGACGGAGGTCCTTCCTCCACGTAGCCCCACCTTTGCTTGCAGCAGGGGTGGGGCGTTATTTCTCGAGAGGTTTGGGCACGACTCCGGACGCCGCAAGCAAATTCCTGCTCGTCTAGGGAGTACGTCTTTTGAGTGGAATCGTGTGATTTCTTCCATTGAACGACGGCGATTGCAACCTCACATGCTGGTGAAAATTAGAGGCGCCTTTAACACCTGAAACGAGACAACGAGCTTCGTCAGTATGTAAGTGAAGATCGGCCCTGCTGCCAAGCCAGGCCAGGCCGATGACCAATACCCCACCTGCGCAATCGCTGCAAAGGTGGGGTATGTCGTCTTTGCACCTCAAAGTACTTTCGCGCGGTGCCCCAGGTTCGCGTCCGCTCTTTGGACGCTAACCTGGGATCATCACCAACTAAAACCCGCCGAAGCACAAAAAGCACACGGCCCGAAGGTGGGTGACCCACACAATGCTGAGGTGCCCCATTCAATCGCGTTCTGTGCGATTGAGTGGGATTACTCGACCTCCGATATCTCAACCCTCCACAAACAAAAAAAACCCGCTCTGAGCGGGGCGTCCATTTACTGAGAACTGACAAACTGCTAACCCGCAGGGAATCATTTACTGGGAACCGAGAACTGACAACGGAGAACTGGTCTCAGTACATATCTTTAACCTGCCAGAACCAAATACCCGATGATCGGTTTACTTCTGTTGCGGCGGCGCATCTTTTTTGGGCTGATCTTGCTTTTTCTGATCCGGGTGATCGGTATAAATCGAATACTGGTTCTGCGGCACCTTCAGCTTGACTGTGATCTCCATTGTCGGCGACTCGATGTCGTAATCCTCGCCGAACGTCTGGAATCCCGGTGCCAGGACCTGCACCCGCATCTTGCCGTACGGCACGCCCTCAAAATGTGTCTTCCCTTCTCCGTCGGTCTTCAGTTCGAATCCCCCGCGCTGCTGCTTCCCGTGAGGATTCACCGGATGCAGCACCACCGCGGCGTTTCGGATCGGCTTGCCGTTGTAGTCCTTCAACACCACGAAGCTCAACGACGACGAAGGCTCGTCCGCGGCAGACGCCGTTCCTACAGCGACCGCCAACGCCATCGCCGCAACCACCAGACAACCCATGGCTCTATGCATACCCACACCCTACCTCTTTATGTTGCTCTCGCGCATTGCCGCTTTTGCGCTTTACGGCTCTTGGCGCATTGGCACTCCGCATTGCCTCTTCGCGCACTGTTTAACCTTTGGTGCTCGGGTCCTCGATAAACCCTTCCGGCCAGATGGTTACCCGCCCTCGCTGGCGCTGACTCCGGCCGCCTTGACGACCCGCCTCGACGACGCCATTCTAAGCACCCAGCTCCGTCACTGTCACCCTGCCCTTCTCGCCTCTTGACAACTCCCCACTCAACTCTCTACAATTAGCACTCGTTGGGACCGAGTGCTAGCAGCGCCCGACGCTCATTTTTGGAAACCGTACTAAACCAAACAACAACTTAAACATAGAGACGAAAGGAGTCGGCTACATGGCTACCAAGTTCACCCCTCTCCACGACCGAATTCTGGTCCGGCGGGTCGAAGAATCCGAAACCACCCGCGGCGGAATCATCATACCGGATAGTGCTAAGGATAAACCGCAGGAGGGAGAAGTCATCTCCGTCGGGCGGGGCAAGAGCAACGACGAAGGCAAGGTGTTTCCGCTGGCAGTGAAGGCGGGGGACCGGATCTTGTTCGGGAAGTATTCCGGGACCGAGATCAAGATAGATGGTGAAGATTTCATCATCATGCGCGAAGAGGAAGTGCTCGGCGTGCTCGAAGGCGCTCCGGCGAAGAAGGAAAAGGAACTCGCGGGTTCGAAGCGGTAGGGGCTTGGGCTCTCGGCTCTGGGCTTTTGGCTCTGGCGGTTCGGCTCTGGGCTCTCGGCTCTGGGCTTTGGCTCTGGCGGTTCGGCTCTGGGCTCTCGGCTCTGGGAGTCGTCAGGTCGAGGTTGCATGAGATCCGCGACCAAAACAGATTTCAATAACGGATAAGAATTCAAGACATTCGAGATCAGGAGAAAAAGAAATGGCTAAGCAGATTGTGCATGGCGAGGAGTCGCGGCAGGCGATCCTGCGCGGCGTCAACTTACTCGCAGACGCAGTGAAGGTCACGCTGGGTCCGAAGGGACGCAACGTAGTCATCGAGAAGAAATTCGGATCGCCGACCATCACCAAGGACGGCGTGACGGTGGCGAAAGAGATCGAGCTGAAGGATGCGCTCGAGAACATGGGCGCACAGATGGTGCGCGAAGTGGCGTCGAAGACCTCCGACGTCGCCGGCGACGGCACCACGACGGCAACGGTTCTGGCCCAGGCGATCTATCGCGAGGGTGTAAAGACGGTTGCTGCCGGCGCGAACCCGATGGCGATGAAGCGCGGCATCGAGAAGGCCGTCTCCGTGATTTGCGGCAAGCTCGACAAGGAAGGCAACCGTGAGAAGGGCGAGCTGGACAAGTTCTCGAAGCCCGTCACGGGAGACATGATCGCGCAGGTGGGCACGATCTCGGCGAACAACGACGAGACCATCGGCAAGATCATTGCCGAAGCGATGAAGAAAGTGGGCAAGGACGGCGTCATCACGGTGGAAGAGTCGAAGACGCTCGAGACGCAGCTGGAAGTGGTCGAGGGCATGCAGTTCGACCGCGGCTACCTCTCTCCTTACTTCGTAACCGATCCGGAGCGGATGGAAGCGGCGCTAGAGAACGCGTACATCCTGATCCACGAGAAGAAGATCAGCTCGATGAAGGACCTGCTCCCGCTGCTGGAGCAGATCGCCAAGGGCGGCAAGCCGCTCATTATCATCGCGGAGGACGTTGAGGGCGAAGCGCTCGCCACTCTCGTCGTCAACAAGCTGCGCGGCACACTGCAGGTTTGCGCCGTGAAGGCGCCGGGCTTCGGCGATCGCCGCAAGGCGATGCTGCAGGACATCGCGATCCTGACTGGCGGCAAGGCCATCACCGAAGATCTCGGCATCAAGCTCGAGAACGTGCAGGTGAGCGACCTGGGCCAGGCTAAGAAAATCACCGTCGACAAGGACAACACGACCATCGTCGAGGGCAAGGGCAAGCACAACGAGATCGAGGGCCGGGTGAAAGAGATCCGGAGCCAGATCGACAAGACGACCAGCGACTACGACCGCGAGAAGCTGCAGGAGCGGCTGGCGAAGCTGGTGGGTGGCGTGGCCGTGATCAAAGTCGGTGCGGCGACCGAGACCGAGATGAAAGAGAAGAAGGCTCGGGTCGAGGACGCGATGCATGCGACGCGCGCGGCCGTGGAGGAAGGTATTGTCCCGGGCGGCGGCGTGGCGCTGGCGCGCTGTGTACCGGCGCTGGAGAAGCTGAAAGTGGAAGGCGACGAGCAGATCGGCGTCAACATCGTGAAGAAATCGATCACGGAACCGTTGCGCATGATCGCCGAGAATGCCGGCGAAGAAGGCGCAATTGTGCTGGGCAAGGTGAACGACTCGAAGGACAACAATTTCGGGTACAACGCGCTGACCGGTGAGTATGAAGACCTGGTGAAAGCAGGGGTGCTGGATCCGACGAAGGTGGTGCGGACGGCGCTGACCAATGCCGGGTCGATCGCGTCGCTGATGCTGACGACGGAGGCGCTGGTTTCGGAGATCCCGGAAGACAAGAAGGGCGCTCCGATGCCGGGTGGACACGGCGGCGGCATGGGAGACATGTACTAAAGCAGTGGCCAGTGGCCGGTGGTCAGTGGCCAGCAAAAAACCCCGCTCGGGAGAGCGGGGCTTTTTTGTTGTGCCGATTTCGTTCCGATTATTTCGATCGATTGCTGACGGTGACGACTATCTTACCGCCGTCCTCGGTAACCACTTCGAGGTCGCCCAACGTATGCACGGTTCTGGTTGTTCCTTTGCGCAATTGAATTTGCGTAGAACCGTTGGATATCGCTTCCTCGACCAAGTTTGGAGAAATGCTTCTCCCCTGAGTCAGCGCTGCCCCACCTTCCCCTGGAGTGACATCGACGTTTCCAACCGAGCGCCGACCGCTAGGCAAGAAATAGTCAACGGCATGACGCGTGTACAGCCGTTTTTCGATCTCGGCGTACTCGTTGTTTCCAATCCGGACCTTCGGGTAATCCTCCCACTTGCCCCACCAAATAAGATTTATGCGCAGAGGGTTCGTGCTCATGTTGGACTCCGTTCTAGTCGCGAGTGACGTGCATTGTACGCGTGACAGCCAATTTTTGGGCCTAGTTTGAACGCCGGGAGCGCCGATTCCGAACGGGTCACCTTAATACTCGCCCGCTAGCAAAATGTGTGTGTTTGGGGGGGTCGGACGGCAATGTACCCTCTGCTGTTTGGAGCCCGTTGCTGCGCCTCAGGGAGAACAACGCTTCGGTCGGAGTTGGTGCCTCGTTGCGCGTGATGGTCTGCGTGGGATTCGGTGATTTGTCCGTTCGACGAAGGTGGTGCGGACGGCGCTGACCAATGCCGGGGCGGACACGGCGGCGGCATGGGGGATATGTACTAGAGCAGTGGCCAGTGGCCAGTGGTCAGTCGCCAACGAGAAGCCCGCTCGGGAGAGCGGGGCTTTTTGTGTTTGCGATTTAAGCGGTATGCCGATTGGTGTAAGTCATTTCCTCTAAGCCTTGGCGGACAATGCTTACCTGCACTTCTAAGAAGTTCAAGCGATCTGTCTGGCTTCCCTCCCTAGTCCATTCAATATGGAAATGGTCCGTGTGTGCATTCCTTGGGCCTCCGTGGGGGTAGTTGCCGACAAACGGGCGGGGCACGCCGTGCGTGACACTCCAGATCTGCTGATTCCAGATGACGTTGTCGATGCCAGATTTGGCTGCCGAGCAAGTAGGGCCTTGAATAGCAGATCACCGATCAACCGCTCGCCAGGCCTGTTCGCGTGCACACCAATGTCCAACGCACGTCCCTCTGCGTAAGCCGACTTAGTGTTCGTTCCTTTCACGTTTCTACAACGTGTATTCCCAAATTTTTCAGTTGGGGAAAGCTGGCGTGGATCATTCGGATTGCGGTTTTGGGTGCTGGCTGATCCTGATTCCAGTTCGTCATTGGCTTCACCTCGCCCGGTTTAATGGGGCGAACTTGTAGCACGAAGTTTCTTCTGGGTCAACGTGAGACCGCCTTTGCTGCGCCTCAGGGAGAGCAACGGTTCGGTCGAAGTTGGTGCCTCGTTGCGCGTCATGGTCTGCGTGGGATTCGGGATTTGTCCGTTCGACGAAAGCGGTGCGGACGGCGCTGACCAATGCCGGGTCGATCGCGTCGCTGATGCTGACGACCGAAGCGCTGGTTTCGGAGATCCCGGAAGACAAGAAGGGCGCTCCGATGCCGGGGCGGACACGGCGGCGGCATGGGGGATATGTATTAAAGCAGTGGCCAGTGGCCGGTGGTCAGTGGCCAGCGAAAGCCCCGCTCGCAAGAGCGGGGCTTTTTGTTTGCGGAGATCTTGGCACGCGGCCAGTATCGCAATCCCTCCCAAGAATTGTGTGGTACTCGCCGAGCCTTCGCATAGAGCGAGAATGCCTGAGCCACCCGGCAAGATTAAGGTAGGCGTCCTCACTCTCACAATGCGTCGTGACTTACCTCACTGTCTAGCTAGCGACATAGGGGGAGGCTAATAGTGGCGTGGCCTGCGCTTATGAGGGACGCCAATGACCGTGAGGACGACAAAACATGAAACCCAGTAGGCTGCTGTCATACCCTCCGCTGCTAGTGGTAACCCTATGCTCATTGAGTGTTTGTCAGGTCGATACGAAAGTTACGGCGGGGGAAATATACAAAAAGGCGTCTCCCGCCGTGGTGCTCATTGAGCTTCGTGATCAGAAGGGGGACGTGACGGCAGCGGGTAGCGGCTTTCTCGTCAGCTCAGACGGCAAGATTCTCACCAACTATCACGTCATTGCGCATTACAAGCAGGCAACTGTGAGGTTGGCGAACAAGGATGCTTACGATGAGGTTGGAGTTTTGGATATTGATAAGCGAAAGGACATTGCGCTAATCAAAATAAGGGCTGTCGATTTGCTGTATCTGGCTCTCGGAAAATCCGCCAGCGTCGATGTGGGGGACACTGTGTTTTCCTTGAGCAATCCGCTTGGCATGCTTGAAAATACCTTGTCTCAAGGCATCATCAGTGGAATACGGCTAGGAGATGGATACCGCTATTTCCAGATTTCAGCGCCTATCAGCCATGGAAGCTCCGGTGGTCCTATCTTTAATCTCCAGGGAGAAGTGATCGGAATTGCAGCTGCAACTTTGGAAGAAGGACAGAACTTGAATTTCGCCGTGCCGGTCGACTATGCGAAGGGGATGCTTACCGCTACGCTGTTGCGGAGTTTGGAATCCGTGTATGACCCGGAATCTCCGAAAAAGGCGGATGCAGCCGTCGCAACGTCCGGTGTCCCTACAGTCCCAAAGATACCGGAAGACATGAAAGCGAGCAGCCTTGTGTACTTAGAAAAAAAGCTGCATATCTGGTCAGTTCAGGACGCAAAAGATGAACTGGGGGACTCCATTTCCTACCGGGAGGGCCCGCCGAGCTCCCCTGCGGACATTTTTACCTTCAATGATCCAACGAAGCAGTTTCGAGTGCTCGAACTCTCCTTTTCGAAAGTCGACATGAAACTGATCGGGATTTTTGCATACCCTTGGAACGCAACGTGGGATCAATGCAAGCAACTTTGGGGTGACAACGTCAGAACTATGAAAAATGCGGACGGGACGAAATTTCATCTATACAAAGACCGCCACCTCAATGTGCTCGTTGATAAAAGGGGTACAGTCCTGAGTGTCGGACTGTACTAAGCGACGGAATGGGGCTACCTAAGGATCGTATGGGCCACCCGCCGGTATGTATTGAAGACGGCTGCTAGCTACTAGCTGCTGGCTTCTAGGCCGGTGGCCCACACAAACATTGGGTGCCCCATTCAATCGCGTACTGTGCGATTTGAGTGGGGTAACGATACTGTGGACGCCGCACCCCACTCCTCCAGTCCAACGGTCACAGACGTTTCCCGACCGTGCACCATACCTTGATCAGGTGCCTTCCCGACTCAAACGTTACTACGACACGAGACATCTGCATTTCATCACCTGCAGCTGTTATCGTCGGCGGCCTATCCTGGGGACGGCGCGGCGGCGCGACTTGTTTCTCAAGATACTGGAACAGACCCGTCGACGCTACCAGTTCGTCGTGGTTGGGTATGTGGTGATGCCTGAGCACTTTCATCTGTTGATCAGCGAGCCGGAGAAGGGCGATCCGTCGGTGGTGATGAAAGTAGTAAAGCAGAGGTTCGCGAGGTTGGCACGAAAGAAGCAGTGCGCGGCACAATATGATCTATGGGCAGAGCCTGACGACGAGCACGTCTGGCAGAAGCGGTTTTACGATTTCAACGTGTGGAGCGAGCGAAACACATCGAGAAGTTGCGCTATATCCATCGGAACCCGGTGAAGCGGGGATTGGTGGCGTCCCCGGAGCAATGAGCGTGGAGCAGCTTCCGGGACTATGCGTACGGAGAGCGCGGTCCAGTGCGCGTGAACTTTCAGGAATGGGAGCTGAAGATTGAGTCGAGGCAACGAGAGACGTTTGGGGAGACGTCGGCCGCGTCTTGACCCCACTCAATCGCACAGAACGCGATTGAATGGGGCACCCAACGTTATGTGGGCCACCCGCCCAGGCGAGTGCGGAGGTCAGAGATGAAGATCAAAGGCATGATACTTTCGACTTGCATATGCGTCTTTTTATCAACTACCAACGCTCAAGAGAGGACACTGGCACAAGAGAATCCGATCGGCTCACATTTGCAACTCAGGGAGAGCTCGAAGGTCTCATTTGTCGGCTCCTTTGCGGGTAAGGCGAGATGTGATGCTTCTGGCGATCTTTATATTCGAGTCATGCCATCCGGTGACATAGACCCTTCTAGGGCCCCAATAAAAGAGATCAGCGCGGATGGGCATCTCAAGAAGACCTTCAGTCTTCCTGAGGACAAGAAGCAGGTTTCTGCAATGGATTTTTTTGTGAGTCATGACGGCAACGTCTACGAGCAGGAATACACTCGGAACGGTACCGTCGATGTAGCAGAGTTTTCTAACGATGGGTTATTCCGCTCAAGCATTCAGCTCGACGCCGAACCCTTCATCCCATATCAGATTGTTGTCTTTCAAACTGGGGACCTCCTGCTCAGCGGCACTCTGGCCAATCCGGGGGGACATCTACATACGCCGTTTACGGCATTATTCGATAGCAGTGGCAAGCTTTTGAAAAAGATTTATGAACCGGAAGACGATAACTACAGACAGAAAGCGGAAGCGAAAGATCCAGACTTCACGACGGATGCAGGATCAAGCAATGCTGCTGTCTACGAGGGTGATGCGACAATCGGCTCTGACGGAAATGCGTACCTCCTCCGATCCACTCCGTCAGCCGCGTTGGTATATGTTATTTCCCCAAAGGGAGAGGTTGTCCGCAAGCTACGGGTTGACCCTCCTGAGCCAGGATTGACCGGTCAAGACTTGCGGTCGACCACGAACAACTTGGCTATCAGCTTTCTTCAGAAACACTCAACGATCGGGATCAGCAGAGTCGTGGACTTGAAGGGAAATCTAATTGCCGATTATAGGGCTACTGACGAAAAGGTATTTCCGGGTCTGCCGGGCTGCTATGTGTCAAGTGGTTTTGTTTTCCTAGGTCACGATGCAGAGCACAACGTATACGTGCGAAAAGCCGAAGTCCAATAGCTCGAGGGCGGGTGGCCCACACCATCGTGGGCGCCCCATTCAATCGCGTTCTGTGCGATTGAGTGGGGTAGCGATGCGGCCGACGATACCTGTTGTTGACGAAGTTCGTCCGTCACAGACCTCATCCTAATTGTCCAACTATCCAGCCCCAGTGCCCTCTTGCCTGAAACGCTACTATACCGCCAGAGATCTCCATTTCATCACCTGCAGCTGTTACCACCGACAGCTTCTGCTGGGCACGGCGGCGAACCCACTCCAAAGCGCAAAGAACGCGCTTTAGAATGGGGCACCCTCGCGATCTCTTTCTTGAGCTCCTGGAGCAAACACGGCAGCGGTACCAGTTCGTCGTGGTGGCATACGTGGGACCGTCTCCTTCAGCATGGCGAACTCCTCAGCCGACAACTCGCCGCTGACCCTTTGCAGCAGAATCTCTTGGTTCAAAATCTTAGCGTCGGCAGAACTTCGCCAAGTGGGCACTACTCCAGCTACTTGTGCAGAGCCAGAACGGCCTTGTCGCCGCCGCGCGGACGAGAGCGGCAACCGAAGCTTAAGCGATAAATTAGCTGCGGCATTCGTTCGCGCCGCCTGCCACCTTCAGCACGGCGATTAGCGACGTGCCTCCAAGACTTTGGGGGATCATTTCACAATTCGCCAATATTCCGCATAGTAAGTTCATAAGGCGCGAACCGGGGTCAAACCCGCTGGAAACCACGCTCCGCTCACTACGGTGCAATCTCACCACCGCCTTCCGCAATAGCAGCAATGGTAGTAGAGGTGCTCCCCAGTAGGAAAAGGAATGCATGAAGAATCCATTCTGCTCCGCTACTTCCTTCAGAGAACGGACAGAATAGCGACGATAATGCCCCACAGAGTGATCATAATGAGAATACAGGAATTGATGAGCCGGTACGTTGACAACAAGCGCGCCATCGACGGTCATGTGGTACTTAATCGATTGCAGGAAAGCAGCTTGGTCGGCGATGTGTTCTAGCACATCCATCAACAGCACAATGTCGAAGCGTGCCCGGAACTCCGGAGCACGTTGGTGAATGTCGTAGTAGTAGAGTGGGCTTGACCGACTGATGTTCCTCTCTAACGCGTGCTCCGTGAGATCAAATCCGGCTACAGGTATCCCATAGCAGTCCTCTACGCCTCTTTGCACCAGGCCATTGCCGCAACCAATCTCCACGACATGGGCAGCCCCTTGGATGAGGGCGCCCGCCATTCGCTTGAAAACGTCAAATCGCCTCCGCACCCAAAAATGATCGAGGTTCGCTATATCGAACCAGTAGTCCGTCATGCTGACCGGCGTCGGTGCGGACGCGTAAATTATCTGTCGAGATTCGGTGGCCATAGAAGCCTTTGAGTTTGCCAGAGCGATGAGCGTGGCCGAGTGCCGCTCCGTTCTACCGGCTTCGTCGTCCTCAGCTGCAAACCCGGACGCGGAAACTGACGCATGATCTCGCCCGCCAAGGATGGGGCGGGTCAGCTTGGTCTCTGCATTTGCCTCAAGTGGAGGCAGAATAAGAAGCAAAGACAGGCCGCTTTGGCAAATGTTCGCGCACACTCTACACAAATGACGCTAGCAATACTAGTTACCAACGTTATCTAGTTCGTTCAGGCCTTCTTGCTACAATCGCAGCACGAACCTCAACCAGTAGTCAGGAGCATGTACGTCGCCTTCAGAGCGATTGGAGACCGCCGCAAGTGTGCTCTCGGCGCCTGCTCTCGACTGCCCGTCCAGGTGACAGCAACCAAACTCAACGTAGTATAACATTCCGGCACGACAGGCCGTAATAAGCAGGTCAGGTGTGAAGGTAGATCCAAGGCCAATATTAGTATTTGTTGGGGCGATCGCGCTTCTTACGTTCAACCTAAACCAGCCACCATCTTATAAATATGACGAGATGTTGTACCTCGACGCATCCCGAGCGTTGATGCACGGGCTTCCCGACCCGATGCCAGCGCATCCACCGCTGGCCAAGCACTTCATGGGACTAGGAATTCGCATCTTCGGGGACAATCCGATTGGATGGCGGATCATGTCGGCGCTTGCGGGTGCAAGTGCGCTTGCCGTTATATTTTTGTGGGTTTCGCAGATGGCCGACCTGTCTACCGCATGGGTCGCTGTTGCGCTCGTGGTAAGCAATGGTTTTTGGTATGTCATGTCAAGAGTAGCGATGTTGCCTATCTTCGAGCTGGCATTCTGCGTACTCGGTTTCTACCTTCTGTGGAGGGAGTGGTACACGTTGTCGGGTGCATCGTTCGGGTTGGCTACCGCTTGCCGCTGGAACGCTGCCTTTGCCATTGCCCTGGTGATAGTGTGGCTGTTGTCCGCGAAGCGCGTGAAACAGGCACTTACAATCTGTGTTGTATCTGTATTGGTATACGCCGTGACTTGGCTACCCACCGTTGGTTTGCATCCCGTCAACTTCGTCAATGTTAACTTATACGGTTTTAACTTTCATCATCATGCCGGTGCGGCTTCTCCCTCGGCGTCTTTGCCATGGTATAAGTGGCTCTACCAATCATCAGACAGCGGATCGGAATGGTTAGTTGCGAATCCGCTGATTACACTTGCTGGCATCGCTGGAATCGTAATATTGTTCCGAGAACGCAAGCATTGGTTGCTGGCCTGTTCAGCGCCGGTGTTCTGGCTGCAGTGGGCAGTGATCCGAAGGCCATTCACTTACTACTATTATTTTTTGGATACCTGCATGTTCTTGTCGATCGCTGCCGCATTTGCGATCATCAAATTGCGCACCTATCGGAGCAAGCCTGGAAATGTTGCTGCGTCAACGGTCGTTATGGTGATTGCGGCGCTCTGGTTCGCCATCCACTATGCAGTATTTGCAAACCTGGGCTCTCCGTGGACGACGCCGCTCTACGTTCTCTCGCTGTTTGGACTTTAAGGAAGGGTCTTTGGACTGGAGATCCACAACTCAAAGGATGATCCCGTCGTGAACCAGGCCGAACGCGTATCTTTTGCGATCCCCGTCTATAACGAGGAAGCTGTAGTACCGGAACTCATCCGGCGGACCACGTCCGTGCTAGACAGCTTACCAGGCGGTCCGCACGAGATCGTTCTGGTGGATGATGGTAGCTCAGATCGCACCCTCGAGCTCCTAGAACGGGCTGCCACCGAAGACCCGAGAATCGTTGTTGTTGCCCTCTCCCGCAATTTTGGCCACCAAGCAGCACTGGGTGCCGGGCTAGACCACGTGTCCGGCGATGTTACCGTTCTGATGGACGGAGACTTGCAAGACCCACCGGAGGCCGTCGTTACACTTCTGGAATGGTACCAGGAGGGGTATGACGTGGTTTATGCCCAGCGCGCCAGCCGGAAAGAATCATGGTGGCTGCGGCTTTGCTATTACCTGTTTTACCGCCTGATCGCCGCGCTTTCTTCGGTCCAGTTGCCGCTGGATGCCGGTGATTTCGGGCTGATGTCGAGAAGGGTGATCGATGAAATCCGCAAGATGCCAGAGCACCATCGCTATCTGCGCGGGATGCGTACGTGGGTGGGATTTCGCCAGATCGGCATACCAATCGAGCGGTCGACGCGGCATGCGGGCCATGCCAAGTACACTCCGCTCAAATTGTTCAAGCTGGCTTTCGACGGCATTTTCGCTTTTTCCATTGTTCCGCTGCGTGCCGCCGCGATTCTTGGGACGGTCGCCATGGTGTTGTCAGTCCCGTTTGCGCTCTATTCCGTGTATGTAAAGCTGTGGCTGGGTTCGCCTCAAGGTTTCACGGCGCTAATTCTTGCCATCACATTTTTCTCGGGGATCAATCTGTTTTTTCTTGGGATTATTGGAGAGTATGTCGGCCGCGTCTACGAAGAGGCGAAGGCTCGTCCCCACTATGTTGTGCGCAAGATCGTGAACCAATCCCGTATTGGCGGTAAGGAAATGAAGAACGAGATCAACACGCGCGAGTTCCGGAGCCGCCGGTACATCTCTGTGCTAGGTCCAAACGGAGAGATGTGATCTGTGCGGCGAAAACTTCTGCTTAACCTGTTTGTAATTCCATCGTGACGAGCACCCCAGAAACGGCGTGACATACCCACTAACGAGAGTGTAGTTTGTAAAGTATCGGACATTACGGCATCACCGAGAAAACGGTTATTTCGTTTGGGTTCAAGGGCAACTATTGTTACGATCAAATGCAATACGCTACAGGAATCATGCACGCGTTCACCTACAACTTTATTGATGACGTTGTCGATTTCTTTGCTCAATTGCCACATGAAGCTCTTAAGTAGGGTGTCCTCGTTGTGGAAAGCGTCCCTATACTTGATCAATCCATAGATTAAAGTCGTAAAAGACTTTTCTTCCGGCGAGTTAGGCAGCCCAGAGGGAAACAGCTCGCACCGATGCACTGTTTCGGCACCTCACCTGCAACACGCAAAGCGCTGACGGTTTTCAAAGCCGTCGGAAAACCGATGCGGCAATGCGCCAAGTACAGCTTGAGCTTACACCCGTCGGCAGAGGAGCACTTAGGCACCTTCGCCGTCGGCACCGACCCGTGAGCCGTGGCCTTTGACGGGGCCGACATTTGGGTGACAAACATCGGCAGCAACACACTCTCCACATTCTAAAAGCAGACTTCCACCGGCCGCAGCAGCAGCACGATCCCGCTCTTCGCGGCAGCGACGCAAGCACCTATACTCGACGTTAAGCGATGCTGTGTGCCCGCACTGCTCACAGATGTACAGCGCCTCAGCTCAGCGCAGGGCGGGTGGCCCGCACAATCTTGGGCGCCCTATTCAAAAACCAGGTCTCAGGTATTAGGCCTTAGGTCTCAGGAAAATAAAAACAAAAACCACAGACATCCGCCCGCCTGAAACGCTACTACATCACAAGACATCTCCATTTCATCACCTGTAGCTGTCACCATCGGCGGCCGCTGCTGGGCACGGCGGCGCGGCGCGATCTCTTTCTTTAGCTCCTGGAGCAAACACGGCAGCGGTACCAGTTCGTCGTCGTGGGATACATGGTCATGCCCGAGCATTTTCATCTGTTGGTCAGCGAACCGGAGAAGGACGATCTGGAACTGCTCGACGACAGTGACATTTGCACACTCGCCCAGGTTAGCGTCCAAAGAACTGACGCGAACCTGGGGCACCCCGAGCTTTCAATGTGTGGAGCAAGCGCAAACACGTGGAGAAGCTGCGATACATCCATCGAAACCCGGTGAAGCGGGGACTGGTGGCTTCACCCGACCAATGGACGTGGACCGCCTTCCGGGCTTACGCCTGTGGGGAGAGAGGAGCAGTGCGCGTGAACTTTCAGGAGTGGGAATTGAAGATTAAGTCGAGGCAACGAGCGACGTTTGGGAAGGCATCGGCCGCATCTTGACCCCACTCAATCGCACAGAACGCGATTGAATGGGGCACCCCTAAAACCAGTTCTCAGTTGTCAGTTCTCAGTTCTCAGTCTTAGAAAAGCAGGTCCTTCGCTTTGCTCAGGATGACAACGCTTGGTGGGTGGCCCATATAATTGGGTTCCGATTCCATCGTTGGGTGTGTGCATGAGGATCATTCTCTTCGGCGCAACGGGTATGGTGGGGAAGGGCGTGCTTCGCCAGTGCCTCATCGATCCGGAGGTCGAGTCCGTTCTGTCGATCGGGCGGAAGCCTTCGGGCGTATCGCATCCGAAGCTGCATGATCTCGTCCGCGCAGACATGTTCGACTTCGACGTGAATGCGGGCGAGTTGAACGGTTACGACACATGCTTCTTCTGCCTGGGCGTGTCGTCTGTGGGCATGAGCGAGACCGAATATACCCACCTCACGTACGACCTCACGATGGGTTGGGCCCGCACGTTGGCACGCGAGAATCCCGCGATGCGGTTCCTGTACGTCTCCGGCATGGGCACCGGCGGCAAGTCGATGTGGGCACGGGTGAAGGGCCGCACAGAGAACGATCTGCTCGCACTGTTTCCCGCGGCGATCATGATCCGGCTGGGCGCGCTGCGTCCGATGCATGGCGAGCGCTCGAAGGCGTCCGGCGGCGGTGTGCTGCTCACGATGGTGTCCCCCGTGTGGCCCATTCTGCAATGGCTCTGGCCCAACGGGATCATCACGACCGAGGAACTGGGGCGGGCGATGATCCTCGCCGCGCGCAACGGCGGGGCCAAGCGTGTGTTGGAGAGCGCCGATCTGGTGGCCTTGGGGCGGCGTGGAGACGAGCAATCTTAGGGCGGTGGGCGGGTGGCGCATGCAACGTCCGCTCCCGGGGGCGAGCAGGTCTTCGGTCGAAGTGGGTGGCTCGGGTTCGGCCTCTCCAGGGGCTAAAGCCCCACATTTTTCGCGTGCTGAGCGGCTCGGCTAAAGCCGAGACCTTCCCATACGCCTATTCATGAGATGAGTTCTCGGTTCTCAGAAAAAACAACGACCCTAAATTTCTGAGAGCGGCCTCTTTCCTAATCACATCTCCGCGTGATGGGCGTCCTAGCGCGAGGTGACCGGCGGCACTGCGCCGATTGGGGTGGGTCGTGATAATGAGAGCGTCCTCGGGGAGGAGCGGGGAGGGGTCTATCTCTGGGAGACGGGTTTCAGGGTTCTGGGGTCGTTTCAAGTTTCGAGTTTCGGGTTTCGGGTTTCGGGTTTCGAGTGAGCGGTAAGTCGGTCATCGGTGATCGGCATTCGGTGGTCGGCGTTCGGGCTGTCGGGGGTCATGAAGACGTTAGGGCTGCCGGTGTCATTGAAGAAAGGTGGAAGGCGTGGAGATCGACGGGATCGGGATGGAAGAAGCTGGGGATGCGGGGCGGGGTGGGGTGGTCATGGATCGGATGTTTGCGGAGGCGGAGGACGAAGAAAGTGTTCGCGACTTTGAATCGCGAATCGGGCGGGGAGATACGCTTCTCCCGGATCTCGAAAACGGCTGGGGAGCCGACGAAGAGAGATGTGGGATGGTCCGCGACGGGCTCGTCTGCGATGGGCTGGAGTGCGATGTGAACGGTGGGCCGGTGGGTGCTGGGCTGGTGGGCGATGGGTTGGTGGGCGCTGGGCTGGTGCTGGACCGGCTGTTTGCGGTGGCGGACGAGCGGGTGTACGGGCGGCGTCGGAACCGGAAGTGGGCGGGAGAGATGGCGGAGGCGGCGTTCCTGCATAAGGCGATGGAGCTGGGCCTGGTGGTGTCGAAACCGTGGGGCGAAAACTCGCGCTACGATTTTGTCGTGGATACGGGAGAGCGGTTGGTGCGGGTGCAGGTGAAGTCGACGTCGTGCAAGTGCGAGGGGCGGTACGCGGTGTCGGCGCACGGGAGCGATCCGAAGACGGGGTATAGCGCGGAGGACATCGATTTCCTGGTGGCGCATGTGCCGCCGGAGGAGGCGTGGTACGTGATCCCGGTGGAGGCGTTTGCGCCACATCTGCATTTGTGGCTGTATCCGCGGGGCGAGCACGCGGGGCAGTATGAGAAGTATCGCGAGGCGTGGGAGTTGTTGGGGGCGGGGGTCAGGTCTTAGGTGTTAGGTCTTAGGTGTTAGGTCTTGGGTTCAGGCGTTAGGCATTGGGTCTTAACTCTCCGAAGAAATCGGTTTTCGGCACTCGGTGTTCGGGAAAGCGGTTCAAGGGAAGGGCGCGCGGGGGACGCGCCTTTTTTCCTAGAAACGCGTGGCGCTCGCCACAGCACAGCCACTCCGATAAGGCGCGGTCGTGGGATCGGTGCCATTGATGAAGGCGACGGCGGCGGTGCTGCTCCAGGTGTCGGCATCATTGTTATAGGTGATGGACTGCGTGATGGTTTGCTCCCCCGCATTGAAGCCGGGGTTGTGCGCCGCGGGATTTGGCGGCGTTGTGTATTGGATGTAGGCGACGCTGCGGGCGCTGTAAGTGTGGTGGCCGGTGTGACTCCAGACACCCTGGCCCGCGCTGCGTTGGCCAACGCCGAAGGCAGGGTTGGTGGTGTCTTCGGCAAAGGTACCGCCAAGAGCAAACGTCAGCAATGACGAGAACGGCGTGGGCGAAAGAGGAGTTCCGGTGGAGCAGTCCACTTGCGTGACCGAGACGCGCCAGGTCCCGACGAGCGGTGCTGAAGACTCGCCTGGTGCGGCCACGGCACCGCGGCCGCTGAGCAGGACGACGAGCGCAGCCAGAGCCAGGACGGCCAGGCCTTTCACGATGTTGAATCGCATAACTTCCCTCCCCCGATAGAGATTTCTCGCCGAATCGAGGATGCGGCGAGGTGAGAGACATCCTCTTCCCAGGCGCGGGTAAAGTCCTTAGAATCGTCGTGAAATGTTGTGAAGATTTCTGAAAGACTCCCCCAAACCGATGAACGCAGACGCCGAGAACTACGAATTCGGGGAGTTTCGCCTGGAGGTGGGCAAGCGGCTGTTGTTGCGGCGGGGGGAGGCCGTCTCGCTGACACCGAAAGTCTTCGAAACGCTGTTGCAGCTGGTGCGTCATCGAGGGAAGGTCATCGCCAAGGATGATCTGATGAGAGCCGTGTGGCCGGACACGGTGGTGGAAGAAAACAACCTGAACCAGAACATCTCGGCACTACGGCGGGTATTGGGTGAGAGCCGGGGCGAGCATCGCTACATCGCAACGATCCCGGGCAAGGGATATCACTTTCTGGCGAGCGTGGAGACGGCCGGGCGGCGGGGTGGTGCGGAGGTCACCGTAGCAGTTCTGCCTTTCCATAATCTAAGTGGGGATGCGGAGCGCGAATACCTGGCGGACGGACTTACCGAGGACGTGATTGCCACGCTGGGACAGGTAGATCCCGAGCATATCCGCGTGATCGGGCGCACGACCATGATGGCGTACAAGCAAACGAAGAAGACGCTGGCGGAAATCGGGCGCGAATTGGGCGCGGAGTACGTGGTGGAGAGTTCGATGCGATCGGAAGCAGGATTAGTGCGGATTACGTCGAATCTGATCCGGGTGACGGACCAGGTACAGACGTGGTCGATGAGTTATGACAGCCGCCCGAACAGCATGCTGGAGTTTCAGCGCGAGATGAGTGTGGCGATCGGGGAGCAGGTGCGGCGGCAACTTTCGCCGGAGCGGATGTCGGCGATCGCGCGGCGGCAGACGCAGAATGCAGATGCCTATGACTTCTATCTGCGCGGGCGGTATTTCTGGAATCAGCTGTCGCCGGCAACGACGCGAAGAGCGAGTGAGTTTTTCGCGCGCGCCACCAAGCTTGACCCGGACTATGCGCTGGCGTGGTCGGGGCTGGCCGATGGGTATTCGGCGAGTCCCATCAACGGGGACGCACCTCCGCTGACCGTTTGGCCACTGGCGCGGGAAGCAGCGGTTCGGGCGGTGGCGAGCGAATCGGAACTGGCAGAAAGCCAGACATCGCTCGGCTTCGTGAAGTTCTGGTTGGACTGGGACTGGTCGGGGGCCGAGACGGCTTACCGGCGCGCGATCGAACTGGACCCGCATTATCCCCTGGCCCATCGACTGCTGGGGATTGTACTCGCGCACATGCGGCGAGCGGAGGAGGCTGCGCAAGCGATACGGCGAGCGCGGGAACTCGATCCACTGCAGGCGGGGCATCACGCGCTGTCGTCACAAATTGCGTTTATGGCGCGAGATTATGCAGGGGCGCTGCAATTTGCCAGGGATGCGATCACGATCGATCCGGAATTCTGGATTGGCCACATGCAACTGGGCCAGGTGCTCGAGCAACTGGGTGAACCACAGAAGGCGCTGGACACACTTCACCATGCTTCGCGGCTTTCCGGTGGAAACAGCAAGCCGCTCTCATTACGAGGATACGTTCTGGCTCGCACGGGACAGGCGCGGGAAGCGCACGAGGTGTTGGCGATGCTCGATCGCGTCGCGCAGGAGCGGTACGTCCCCCCGTATGCACATGCGCTGATCCATCTGGGACTCGGCGAGTACGAGCAAACTTTCGATCACCTGCACCGCGCTTTTTCGGTGCACGATGTCCACCTGGCATTTCTTCCGAACGACGTGAAATGGGATCCGTTGCGCAGCGACGGACGCTTCACCGCGCTGATGAAGCGATGCGGGTTTGACGGAGGGTAAGACTCGAAGCAGAGAAACTCGATCGAAGGCGGCGCTCGGCGCGCAAACGCAGCGAGCGGCAAAAAGTGTGCACGCCATCCAAGGTCGTGACGTGTATTTTGCGCAGTACGCAGGCGCTAAGTGGATCGTTTCATTCCGGCGACCGGCGACATCGGCGGCGACCGATGCTGTAGACTGATCGGTCGTTTTGTACGAATGCAGGGAGTACTGATTGAAAGCACATGGGGAATTGTCGGGTTCTGGTCACTGGTTCGTGTGGTCTGATCGGGTCGGAAGTATGTATCCATTTCTACCGCGCGGGATACTCGGTAGTCGGCATCGACAATAACCAGCGCGCGGTGTTCTTCGGCCCGGAGGGGGATACGTCGTGGTCGCTGCGGCGGTTGCGCGAGTGCATCCCGGGATACGAGCACCACGAACTGGACATTCGCGACCGGCAGGGGGTCCTCGAACTGATGGAGAGGACGAAGCCGTCGGCGATAGTGCACACGGCGGCGCAGCCGTCCCATGATCGCGCGGCACAGATTGCGTTTGACGATTTCGATACGAATGCGGTTGGCACGCTGAATCTGCTTGAGGCGGCTCGCCGGTGGGCACGAGAGTCGCCGTTCATTCACATGTCAACCAACAAGGTATACGGCGACCGACCGAATCAACTGGCGCTTGTGGAGAAAGAAAAACGCTGGGACTATGCGGACCCGGCGTACCGGGCGGGCATTCCGGAGAGTTTTCCGATCGATCAATCGTTACATTCGCTGTTCGGCGCGTCGAAGGTAGCGTCGGACATTTTGGTTCAGGAGTACGGGCGGTATTTTGGAATGCCGACGTGCGCGCTCCGTGGCGGATGCCTGACCGGGCCGAATCATTCGGGGGTTGAGTTGCATGGATTTCTGAGTTACCTGATCCGATGCAATCTGACGCAGAAGGAATACAACGTATTCGGCTACAAGGGAAAACAGGTTAGAGACAATATTCACTCGGAAGACGTAGCGACGTTTATGCTTGGGTTCGCGACGTCGCCACGGTGTGGCGAGGTTTACAACCTGGGCGGCGGGGTTGATAACTCATGTTCGATCCTGGAGGCCTTGATCTTGCGAAGGAAGCAACCGGGCGCGAGCAAGTATGGACCTATGTGGACAGCAATCGGGTGGGGGACCACATCTGCTATTACAGCGATCTCAGTAAAATGAAGAATCATTATCCTCAGTGGGGCATTCGCAAGAGTCTGAAGCAAACGGTGGCGGAGATTGCTTCGTCGTGGGAGACGCGACTGAAGCCTACAGAGTGATTCCGTCTGCACAAACATTCGTGAGTCTTAGTGAAAATCCAACCTGCATGCTATCCGGTCGAAGCGCGAGCAGACCTCTCTTTCAGAATTGATAGCTTAAGTTGAGCGGCCACCGCAAGAGTGCAAAGAACAGAGAGTTGCGAGTCCTGAGTGACCCCACATCTTTGGTGGGCAACACGAACGGTTAGACATCCCGTCAGGAAACAATCTTAAAACGCAGAGAGCACAGAGAACTCCGCAGAGAGCGCAGAGAAAAGCTTTAACCGCAAAGAGCGCAAAGGAAAACCGCAAAGGACGCGAAGAACAGCGAGTACCGGGTACCGAGTTGCGAGTCCTTAGTCTCGAGTAAATAAAAAGCTTTTGACCGCAAAGAGCGCAAAGAACACAGATAAAGATTAACCACAGCGGACATAGAGGGACACAGAGGGACACGAAAACTTCGAGAGTCGGGTGCGGCAGCCGTTTGTGGAACCCAAGGTCCGAGTCCGGAGTAACTAGTTCCGACTCGTCGGAGGTGTACAATCCGTGCATTCTGGGAGGAGGTTGCGCCCATGGATGTCACCTACCGGGACGCGATTAGTCGCCTGAATGCGGAGGCGATCGGGCGGTTTGGCCTCACGCGGTTGCTCACGCAGGATCCGGCTTCGTTCGCGCAACAGGTGAGCGAGTCGAGCGGCGGATACGCACCCTACAGTCCTGCGGTGAACTCCACGGGGTATGTGGACTACATGGAGTCGCTGGAAGAAGGCAGGCCGCTGGATGAGCATCAGCGGTGGGAGAGGCTGATCGACGCGGCGCCTGAGTTGAGCTTGAAGCCGAATTACATCCTGGAAGAAGCCGATAAAAAACATCGGATGGGCGATCTGTTGAAGGCCTGCTACGACGTCTACAACGAGAAGTTCCCGGGCGCGAGCCGCGGGGCCGCGAGCAAGGCGCCAGGGTTTTACGAGTGGCTGGACGGACTGCCGGAGTTCGAGCGCATTGTGATGATCGGAAACTCGTTGCGGAAGCAAGGTGGAGCTCCGGCGGGAAGCCATCACAATCTGAAGCCGTCGCTGGTACGGGCGTTCCTCAAGGGCGTGAAGTATCTGGATCAGGCGAGCCGGCGGGATTACCGGGTGACTTTTCAGAACGGCGTGGGGCACTACCGTGGAGATCTGTTCACGACGTTCGAGATGCGGACTGTGTTTTCGGGCCCGGGATTCGGGATCTGGGTGATGAGTCCGAGCGGCGAGATGTATGCGGGGCCGCATTTGTACGGGGGATTTCATCACTCGAGCTTTTTGGCGGGAGCACCGGTGCGGTCGGCGGGAGAGATCCGGGCGAACCGGGGGAAGATCGAGTTCATCAGCGCGAAGAGCGGCCACTATATGCCGACGGCCGACCATCTGGCGTGGGCGATCGAGACGCTGGGAACACATCAAGTGGATTTAACGGGAACGCGCGTAGCGGTGTGGCCGCGAAGTGGAGGAGATGGGCGCGTGCGACTGGTCAGTGCGCAGGAGTTCTTGAGAAACAGCTCGCAGTACAACGCCTGGGGAACGTTCACCCGTGATGAGTTGGGACGAATTCAACGGGGAGAGTTTGGGGGTTTTGCGGGGTGAGAGTTGCGAGTTGCGGGGAGCGCGGAGAAAAGCTTTTAACCGCAAAGAGCGCAAAGAAAAGCCGCAAAGCGCGCAAAGAAAAGCGAGTGCGAGTCGCGAGTTGCGAGATCAGAGCAACTTTCACACAGAAGACGAGAAGGAAATCCGCGGAGAGCGCAGAGAAAAGCTTTTAACCGCAAAGAGCGCAAAGAAAAGCCGCACAGGGCGCGAAGAAGAGCGAGTGCGAGTCGCGAGTGGGGAGTTGCGAGATCAGACCAACTTTGACACAGAAGACCAGAAGGAAATCCGCGGAGAGCGCAGAGAAAAGCTTTTAACCGCAAAGAGCGCAAAGAAAAGCCGCAAAGGACGCAAAGAAAAGCGAGTGCGAGTCGCGAGTGCCGAGTTGCGAGATCAGAGCAACTTTGACACAGAGGACGAGAAGGAAATCCGCGGAGAGCGCAGAGAAAAGCTTTTAACCGCAAAGAGCGCAAAGAAAAGCCGCACAGGGCGCAAAGAAAAGCCTCGCACAGAGAGGATGCAATCGTCGTAGAGGGAATGCCCGGTAGGGATCGTGGTGAAGGTGGCAGGGCAAGGGGTCCTTCGACTGCGCTCGGCTGACGCCTCGCTTCGCTCAGGATGAAGGTGTGTCC
>Ga0210396_10000435_pt1 | contig 56079 bp, 47 predicted proteins | sample IncBWH17OmetaG_FD_155466 | JGI IMG/M metagenome (GOLD analysis project Ga0210396, IMG submission 155466) | Forest soil microbial communities from Barre Woods Harvard Forest LTER site, Petersham, Massachusetts, United States - Inc-BW-H-17-O ... | reverse complement strand
GTAAGCATCGGTAGGTTCTGCATTTACCCTGATCGCATCATCGGCACCAATGGCCAACGCCTTTCGGATATTGGGTTCTGCACCTACTCCTCCTACATGAAGAACGGTTACAGTGCCCCCTGCGGCTTCTTTTATTTCCAACGCTCTGGTAAGCGCTATTTCATCATAGGGATTGATGATAAACTGAACTCCTGCAGGATTCAAACCCTTATTGTCGGAAAAAGCAATCTTGGTGGTTGTATCCGGGACATTACTAATACAGACTAAAAACTTCATCAGAATGGTTATTAGTTTTTTAAAGAAGGGCAAATTTAACTAAAAATGCCAGACGCTCTCCTCCTTTTTTTCAACGAAGGGGAGTAATTACAACTCCATGAATATAAGCTGATTATAATGCTGATTAACCGTCCTGAGAAGGTTATTCAACGTTTGGAAGAAATGCGGCCCGAATTAGTCAATCAATTTACCATCCCAAGGCAGCCCTTTTGAAAAACGCATGGAATCACGTTCGCGGAAAGGCCAAAGCAAAGCAGGCTCATGAAGATCCCACAGTGTACAATCATCCGCATCGGAACCGGAAGCAATAAGAATAGCGTTTACAGCACGACGCGCACTTTCGTTGGCACCTTCCATGGTTGCCAGATCCGTATAGGTGCGAACAAAATCAGAAGACAGAAAAAAATTAGGGATCTGAGTGACTGCATCCGGTCTCCATTTCCAGGTATCCATCTTATTAACCAACAGGGGTTCCAGATTAACTGACTGACTAGGTCTGTCGGGCAAAGGAATCAGTATGTCCGGATCCAGAAACCAGGAATGCAACATATCATCTGTAAGCACCTGAGCGCTTGAATTCAAACTTTTCTTAAGCTGGTTCCACACTTCCTTGCTAATCTCATCGGGTGTGCAATCCTTAGCGGCTTTATAATTTCCATTCGTATCTTTAAACAACTCACCCGGTGTATCCCAATCCGAAATATCAACCGAGAGGATGCCCTGAATAGTTCCATCCCCCCTAAGGCTAAGATCTACCGAAGGCCAGAATTGCTTTTGCGATATTGATGTAAGCGCCCAAGGGGTATCGATATAAATGGTGTGCCCGGGAACTATGTCGGTGTTTTTTAACAGGTAATATTGAATCCCGTTCATCCACGAAACGTTCGGAGCCAGCAGCGGGATATTAGCCAGGGAAGGATCCACCTTCAGCATATCGGCATTTATAAATCTGGAAACGACCTCTATCGGTAATGCAGAAATGTAATAATCACCGGTCACAATCATGCTGTTTCCGTTTTGATTAATACGGGCACCGGCAATACTTCCATTGGTACATATGAATTCCTCCAACTGAGCATTCAGTTGATAGTCTACCCCTTTTTCGGTCAGATAACTCATCCATGGGTCCAGCCATGCATCATTGGTAGGTGCATTCAGAAGCCGGTCGGAGCTCACACCCGGCGTAAGCATATCGAAAACCAGCTGCAGCAGAATATCGCCTCCTGTTCTGGCACTGGCTTCTTTTGCCTTGGCAGCAACAAGCGTTCGGGTAAGTCCTATCGCCAAAAGATTCTGATAAGCCAGAGAACGTCCTTCGGCACCGATAAAATCCCACCACGACATTTTCTCGTATTCTGCGAGTCGTCTTTCTGAACAGCTTGTCATCAGCTGCCATAATTTTTCTGCAAAAAATTCCACATCACCCGCAGCCAATCCTGTATCATTCCCTCCAAATACTTCGTTCAGCAAATCCTTTATGTCATTAAATGTACGGGGAAAGCGGGTTACCAACTCGATGGATGGCTTTCCATATCGAGCCATCTCCCCCCGGGTAGCATCCGCCAGATTATTAAACACTCCCTGATCGTTACCCGGGAATGGAATTCGTTTCATAGTATCGGGAAGATGCTGGTAAAATCGCGGAAAAAACCTAAAACCATGCTCTCCGGGCAGGGCCTTTCTTCCATTTGTTCCGGAATCGGGCACATCCATACTTCTGGCCTTTCCTCCGCAGGCAGGTTTAAACTCATAAACACAGACTGAAAAACCACGCTCTATGAGCTCATGGGCAGCACTCATGCCGGCTACTCCACCACCAAGGATGATAACTTTTTCATTCATACAGGAAGGATAGGTTGGACAGGATACTCCCCTTTTACAGGTTCAGGGGCGGATAGGTTTCACTTATTGTAAATATTGAAAAATCAGGAAAATACTTACTTTTGTTAACCTTAAACAATTATTGGATGAGAACATTAGAATTCAGAGAAGCATTACGCGAAGCACTAAACGAAGAAATGCGCCGCGACAAAAACGTATTTCTGATGGGTGAGGAAGTGGCTGAATATAACGGAGCTTACAAAGTAAGTAAAGGAATGCTCGCCGAATTCGGGCCTAAAAGGGTTATTGATACGCCTATTGCTGAGCTCGGATTTGCAGGTATAGGAGTAGGTGCAGCTATGAACGGACTTCGTCCCATAATTGAGTTCATGACTTTTAACTTCTCGCTCGTTGCCATTGACCAGGTGATTAACTCTGCCGCCAAAATGATGAGTATGAGTGGGGGGCAATTTAATATTCCAATTGTGTTCAGAGGTCCTACCGGCTCTGCAGGAATGCTGAGCTCTCAGCACTCTCAATCGTTTGATAGCTGGTATGCCAACACGCCGGGTTTAAAGGTTGTTGTACCATCTATTCCTTATGATGCCAAAGGCCTGCTTAAATCGGCTATCCGCGATAACGATCCTGTTATTTTCATGGAAAGTGAGCAGATGTACGGTGACAAAGGAGAAGTTCCGGAAGGAGAATACCTCATCCCGATTGGTGTAGCCGATATCAAAAGAGAAGGATCGGATGTAACACTGGTTACTTTTGGTAAGATCCTGAAAGTGGTGCTGGCGGCTGCTAAAGAATTGGAAAAAGAAGGTATCAGCGCCGAAGTAATCGATTTACGGACCATCCGCCCTATCGATTATCAAACCGTAATCCAATCTGTTAAGAAAACCAACCGCCTTGTTATTATTGAAGAAGCCTGGCCCCTGGGATCCATTGCTACAGAAGTTACATTTAAAGTGCAGAAAGATGCTTTTGATTATCTGGATGCTCCTGTATCAAGAATTACTACGGCCGATGTTCCGCTGCCTTATGCCCCAACATTGATTGAAGCTTCCCTACCCAATGTACCACGCGTGGTGAAAGCGGTAAAAGAAGTCATGTACATTACCAAATAAACATACACGCCTGATATTTACGTCAGGCATTACGTATAATACGAAAGGGAAGAAACTCAAATTTCTTCCCTTATTTTTTTCCGTCTCCCTGCTCCCTTGAACACCTCCATTCAATAATGTATATTTGTTGTGTACATGATTACACCACTTCTTATCATTATCCTGCTGCTCCTTGTCAATGGATTTTTCTGTATGTCAGAAATTGCCATTGTTTCCTCCCGCAAATCAAGACTTGAAGAAGATGCGAAACAGGGCGATACACGTGCCAAAGTTGCTTTGGAACTGGCAAGCAACCCCAACCGTTTTCTGGGTACCGTACAAACAGGCATTACGCTTATCAGCATCATTACCGGTGTTTATGGAGAAAAGACAATGTCAGAAAAGCTGGCTCAATGGCTCGGCTCTTTTCCACAGATAGGGCCACATGGACATACACTTGCAGTAGGACTTGTCATTGTCCTCATCACCATCATCACCCTGCTTTTCGGAGAATTGATTCCCAAGCGGATCGGGCTGCTTAATCCCGAAGCTATTGCAAAAGCAACAGCCGGCCCCATGAAAGTAATTTCGGCAGTAATGAGTCCTGTTATCTGGTTTCTTGGCAACACCACCGATCTCTTTATCCGTACATTCCGTATCAGCCGATCTGAAAATTCTAAAGTAACAGAAGAAGAGATCAGGGCCATTGTTGCCGAAGGAGCAACTGCAGGAAGCATTGAAGAAGTGGAACAAGATATTGTACAAAATGTTTTTCAGCTTGGCGACCGGAAAATAGGTTCGCTCATGACCAACCGCATGAATGTAGTGTGGCTGGATGTAAACGAGGATCAGGAGGGGATGCGAAAAAAAATCAACGAAAGCGTCCATTCGGCATTTCCATTATGTGACGGGGAGCTGGATAAAATTATTGGTCTGGTATTTATTAAAGATCTTTTAAAGACAAATTTTCAGCTCAGCACCGATAACCTGCGCCAGATAGCGCGTGCCCCGCTTTATCTGCCGGAGAACATGAAAGCCTGGAAGGTATTGGAACGGTTTAAGGAAAGTCACCTCCATTTTGCCCTGGTGATTGATGAATTCGGATCCATAGAAGGCCTTGTAACCATGAATGATTTACTGGAAGCACTGGTGGGTGATCTGGCCGACACCCCTTCCAAACATATGGAGATATTCAAAAGGGATGATGGCTCTTATCTGGTAGATGGGCTCATCCCTTTCCAGGATTTTATCCAGGCCTTTCATATTACAATACCCGAAGATCAGGAATACACCGGGTTTCATACCCTCGGAGGACTCATCCTTTCCATTGCCAAACGCATTCCCCGTACGGGCGACAAGTTCGAATGGCTCGGCTATTCCATTGAAATAGTGGATATGGACGGACGAAGAATTGACAAATTACTGGTAAAGAAAGCAGACACCTGATTTATACGAAAGCCTGCTCTCCAACCTACTTACTTAAATACAAATTCCGCTCCTTATAAATATCATGGAAAAACTCATCCGTGAGATCCTTGATAAAATAGATTGCTTCTCCGGTTGATTTCATTTCAGGACCTAGTTCCTTCTGTATATCCGGAAATTTCTCATAGGAGAACACAGGTACCTTTATAGCATATCCGCCTGTCTTAGGGCTGTATTTAAAATCCTTCACCTTTTTATCACCCAGCATAATTTTAGTCGCGTAGTTTACATACGGCTCATCATACGCTTTGGCAATAAACGGTACAGTACGCGATGCACGCGGGTTGGCTTCAATAATATATACCACCTCATCTTTTATGGCAAACTGAATATTGATCAAACCCACCGTTTTTAATGCAAGGGCTATCGTATTGGTATAATTCCGGATCTGATCCATCACTTTTTCTGAAAGATCAAAAGGAGGCAACACTGCATACGAATCGCCAGAATGGATACCAGCCGGTTCTATATGCTCCATGATACCGATAATATAAACATCCTTCCCATCGCAGATGGCATCCGCTTCGGCTTCTATTGCTCCTTCCAGAAAATGATCCAGCAGTACCTTGTTACCGGGTATGTCTTGTAACAGGTTAACCACGTGTTGTTCCAGTTCATGCTCATTGATCACGATCTTCATGTTCTGTCCGCCCAGTACATAAGACGGCCGAACCAGCAAAGGAAATCCCAGTTCTCGGGACAACTCTACAGCCTGTTCAGCATCCTCAATTACACCGAATCTGGGATAAGGTATTTTATTTTCTTTCAACAGGGTAGAAAAACTGCCTCGATCTTCGGCCAGGTCCAGCGATTTATAATCGGTACCGATAATTTTAATACCATACCGCTCCAGCTTCTCGGCCAGCTTCAAGGCTGTCTGCCCTCCAAGCTGCACAATTACGCCTTCAGGTTTCTCATGCAAAATAATGTCATAGATATTCTCCCAGAAAACAGGTTCGAAGTAAAGCTTGTCAGCCACATTAAAATCGGTAGAAACAGTTTCCGGATTACAGTTAATCATGATTGTTTCATACCCGCATTCCTTGGCAGCCAATACCCCATGCACACAGCTATAATCAAACTCTATCCCTTGCCCTATCCGGTTGGGCCCGGAACCCAGCACGACCACCTTTTTCTTATTACTGCGGATGGATTCGTTTTCTTCTTCAAACGTTGAATAATAATACGGTGTTTGTGCCTCAAATTCTGCAGCACAGGTATCTACCAATTTAAAAACACGTTTGATGCCCAGCTCGTTTCTCTTTTTAAACACTTCGCTTTCCAGGCAATTCAACAGGTGTGCAATTTGCCGGTCGGCGTATCCTTTTTGTTTGGCTTCATAAAAAAGATCACGTGGTATAGTCTGAAGCGAGAACCGTTTCACTTCATTTTCCAACACGATAAAATCTTCTATCTGATTCAGAAACCAGGGATCGATACGGGTAAGTTTCTGGATGGTTTTTACAGAGATACCCAGTTTGAGTGCATCATAGATACAGAAAAGTCGGTTCCAGGTTGGTTTCTCCAGCAGCTTTAACAGCTCATCCTGGTTAGTATTTTCTTTTCCATCGGCTCCAAGTCCGTTTCGTTTTATTTCAAGACTCTGACAGGCTTTTTGCAATGCTTCCTGAAAGCTGCGTCCTATACCCATTACCTCGCCTACCGATTTCATGGCAAAACCAAGCTCTCTTTTGGCTCCTTTGAATTTATCAAAGTTCCAGCGGGGTATTTTTACAATAACATAATCAAGCGTAGGTTCAAAAAAGGCCGATGTACTCTTGGTAATCTGATTTTGTACCTCATCCAGATTATAACCGATGGCCAGTTTAGATGCTATTTTGGCAATCGGGTAACCGGTTGCTTTGGATGCAAGCGCTGATGAACGTGATACACGGGGATTGATTTCGATAGCAATAATATCTTCGGCATCATCAGGGCTTACAGCAAATTGTACATTACAGCCTCCAGCAAAATTACCGATGGCCCTCATCATCTTAATGGCCATGGTTCTCATTTTCTGGTATGTGGTATCTGATAACGTCATAGCAGGAGCAACGGTAATCGAGTCTCCGGTATGCACCCCCATCGGGTCAAAATTTTCTATAGAACAAATGATGGCTACATTATCAATATTATCGCGCAGCAATTCCAGCTCAAATTCTTTCCAGCCTAATACGGCTTTATCAATCAGTACTTCATGAATGGGTGAGGTATGTAATCCGCGGTTCAGGGCTTCATCAAAATCGGCCTTGCTGTAAACCACAGCACCACCGCTTCCACCTAATGTAAAAGATGGACGGATGACAAGCGGAAAGCCAAACTCCTGAGCCACTTCTTTTCCTTCCAGAAAAGAACGTGCTATTTTAGATGGGGCCATACCAATATTGATAGATTCCATGCGCTGACGGAACTTATCCCTATCTTCTGTTACTTCAATAGCAGCAATATCCACTCCTATCATCCGCACCCCATATTTCTTCCAGATACCCATTTCATCACATTTCATGGCCAGATTGAGAGCTGTCTGACCACCCATGGTAGGCAATACGGCATCAATCTTTCTTTCCTCCAGAATTTTCACAATCGAGGCGGTAATGAGGGGTAACAGATAAATATGATCTGCTGTTACCTTATCCGTCATAATGGTAGCCGGGTTGGAATTAATCAGGGTTACTTCAATCCCTTCTTCCTTGAGCGATCGGGCAGCCTGTGAGCCTGAATAGTCAAATTCACAAGCCTGACCGATGATGATCGGACCACTGCCTATGATTAATACGGATTTAATGGAAAGGTCTTTGGGCATTTTTTTCAGATTATGAATACAACGTGTTGCATCCCGACGAAATTAACTATTATAGAAAGGGACGGATTCAAAATGTTTGAACAAGTTTTCAAAAAAAAGCCCCGACGTAAATAACGCCGGGGCTCTCATATTATAGGTTTCTGCCATCAATTAGGCTTTGTGGAGCTTTTCACTGGAAACAGTCAGACGTTTACGACCTCTTTTACGACGAGCCGCTATTACACGACGTCCGTTGGCAGTAGACATACGCTCCCGAAATCCATGTTTATTTCTTCTTTTTCTGTTAGAAGGCTGGTATGTTCTTTTCATTGCCATAGCGACGCGGTATTAAAATAAGTTCTTTTTTTCTGTTACAATCCTCCCCTTCGGAGGTTAAAATCGGGGCACAAAGATATACTTTTTTTGATTTCTACAAATCGTTAAATGGATTTCTGACGGATTTCATACACATTTACTTCATTTTTTCTGCCATTAAGGGGTATCACCCTCCCCGACACCTTCACTTCAAAGCCTAAATCAGGTAATTTTTCTAAAAATGGAAGAGCCACCATACGCCGGGGTTCAGAAAGCAGGATTAGGCCATCCGGCTTTATCAAATGCTTAAAAGCCTGGATAAGATACTCAAAGGCCCGGCGTTCATAAGCCACATCCGAAGCCAGAAGCACATCATAAGGGGCAAATCCTTCCGGTTTCCTCCAATCCAGCAGTGCCGTTACAGGTTCTGATACCAGGTTTTTTTTCCAGTTTAAACGGGCAAAAATCAAAGGATCCTCCATATAATCCGTCAGCAGGACACTTGCCCCTCTTTTGCCTGCTGCAATACCAGGTAAACCCAACCCACATCCTATCTCCAGCACATGTATCCCCGCATGTATGGCAGGATGCTCCATCACCTCCCCGGCTAAGGCAACTGCCGAAGGCCATAAATCGGCCCAATACGGAATCCGTTCGTCCTTTACATCCTCATGCCCCTCTCCTTTTGCTACCAAAGCAGCATACAACGCATCAGTATTTGTGACCCGTACCAGCTTAAAAAGAGTTCCCGATAGCTCTATTTCAAGTGTTTCGGTTTCATAATCCTTAAACCGTTCCTCCATATGGCAAAATAACTAAAATTAAGCCAAAAGAGGGGAAAAACAGGTAAATTTGCCCCTCAAATCAAGATCATGGCCAAGAGAAGAGGAGCTAGTTCCAATACCAGCGAAGAGGAACTGCCAAAAGCTAAATTAAACCGCAATACCCTTAAAAAGGCCAACCGCCTTTTGCAGTTTATTGGTCCTCACAAATGGAAGTTTGCATTGGGCATGGTTTTCCTGGGCTTGACAGCTGCCACCGCCTTGATTTTTCCAAAGCTGATGGGTACCCTCATGGGTTTAATAGGAGGAGGAAAAAGCGGGGGCATGAATATGCCTGATATGGATCAGCTAAAACAGGTTCAGCTCAGTGCCGACAATGCAAAACATCTGATAGAAGCCGCCAATTCAATTGGACTTAAATTGCTTATCCTCTTTGCCCTGCAGGCGGTATTTTCTTTTTTCCGTGTACTTCTTTTTGCCAATGTAACAGAGAATATGCTGGCCTCCGTACGTCAGGCTACGTTTAGCAAACTGGTTTGTTTGCCCATGTCATTTTTCTCTAAAAATCAGGCTGCCGAACTAAACAGCCGTATCAGCGCTGACATTACACAGATAGGAGAAACCCTCACCACCGGAATTGCCGAATTTATCCGTCAACTGGTAATCATTATAGGAGGGGTTACCATGATTTGCCTGATATCCTGGAAACTGGCTTTGCTTATGCTCGCTGTTGTTCCTCCCATTGCCATCATTGCCGTATTTTACGGAAGAAAGATCAGAGGACACTCGCGCAATGTACAGGACCGGGTAGCTGATTCAAATATTATTGTGGGAGAAAGCTTACAAGGTATATCCAATGTCAAATCCTTTACCAACGAATCGTATGAAATAGGACGGTATCGTGCCGCCACCCGCAAAATTGTGGATGCAGCTATCCGTTATGCGGTGTCAAGAGGCACTTTTTTCTCCTTCATTATTTTCTGTCTTTTCGGATCCATTATTCTGATCGTATGGTCGGGTGTTCAGATGACCGTCCATCATGAACTCAGCGCAGGTGAAATGCTGCAGTTTATGTTCTACACCTTATTTGTATCTGCATCTTTCGGCGGAATACCTGAACAGTATGCCCAGATTCAGCGGGCAGTAGGGGCATCGGAACGAATTATGGAAATCCTCGACGAAACCACTGAATCACTACACGACGGCACACATCCTTTATCTGCATCCCCAAGATTAAAAGGCGAAGTTGTTTTCAGTCATATCTCATTTCATTATCCAACGCGTAAGGATTTCGCAGTTTTAAAAGATATCTCGTTCGAAGTAAAAACAGGGCAGACAATTGCCATTGTGGGCCCCAGCGGATCGGGAAAATCAACACTCGCGGCTATCCTCCTTCGTTTCTATGATCCTGTTAACGGTACCATTTATTTTGACGGGAAAGATGCAAAAGAATACGACCTTACCGAGCTACGACAAAATATGGCCATTGTTCCTCAGGATGTATTGTTGTTTGGAGGTTCCATCCGTGAAAACATTGCTTATGGAAAACCAGGAGCATCGGAAGAAGAGATTATAGAGGCCGCCAAAAAAGCCAATGCCTTTGAATTCATTGCCAGTTTCCCCGACAAGTTCGATACCAAAGTGGGCGATCGCGGAATCCAATTATCCGGAGGACAGCGTCAACGTATAGCTATAGCACGGGCAGTGCTTAAAAATCCGTCTATCCTTATTCTCGATGAAGCTACCAGCTCACTCGATTCTGAATCGGAACGCGTTGTTCAGGAAGCGCTGGATAAACTGATGGTGGGACGTACTTCTTTTGTGATTGCGCACCGGCTAAGCACCATAAGAAATGCCGACAGAATAGTGGTGATTGAAAAAGGAATCGTTAAAGAGACCGGCACCCATACCGAGCTGATGCAACAGGAAGATGGTCTATACCGGAGCCTGAGCCAGATGCAGTTCCGGGAGCCTCTTCCCGACCGATCTCTCCTTCCGAAGTCTTAGTTTGCCAAATTATTGAGCTGGTTTACCATGCTTTCCTGGTTTATGTTTGTCATACCGGCATCCACATCACCTATCCAATACGGTGTGCCGGATAACCAAAACAAAAACCATGAAAAAATCAATCTTTACTTTTATGCTTATTGGGGCTTTCATAGCAAGCAGCTATGCACAAGCGCCCAGAAAAGTGGTGGTAGAAGATTATACCGGTATCTGGTGTGGATGGTGTCCGAATGGACGAACCGCTTCCGAACACCTCATGGCTACCTTTGGCAGTCAGGTCATTTGCATGGGTGTTCATTCTACCGATGCCCTTTCTACCGGCTATCCGGATAACCTGATCAATGGTATCGGAGTTCCGGGATTCCCTACCGGGGCTGTAGACCGGTATTCGGATATGTCCAATGGAGGTATCTTTCAGGGCTGCGGAGCCACTCCTACCTGCAGCGATTGGGATAATACCGTTACCAAACGACTCAATACCTCTGCTCCTGTAGCAGTCAATATTTCCAGCGTTTATAATACCACTACCAGGGCTTTATCTGCTACCGTTACCGCCAATTTTGTGGCGAGTGCTACAGGGAATATGAATATCAATTGTGTGCTGATAGAAGACAGCATTGAAACAGATGGACAACAACACAATTACATGACCGATAATACCTATGGCAACTTTGTAGGATGGCCCTGGTATGGCAAAGGGAATCCTATTACTACGTATACACAACGTGATGTAGCAAGAACAAATCTTTCTGCTACCATTTATGGCGATGCAGGAGTTATCCCTACTACGGTTTCTTCGGGAGGCAATTATTCAAAAACGTATACCTACACCATCCCTTCCGGATGGAATGCGTCACATGTAAAAATTGTAGGTTTTGTTTGTCATTGGGGAGCAAGTCCTACCGTGCCTGATACCACCCAGATGTATATCATCAATGCCAATGAAGCACGCTTGGGTCAGTCTACGGTATCGGCCGTGCTTGAGATAAAAGAGAACGGAGTTTCCGTAGGCAATTGTTATCCGAATCCATTCAATACGATAACCACTATTCCTATTGAACTTTCGGAAAGCACCAGAACCAACATTAAGATATACAATACCCTGGGAGAAGAAATAACAACGCTGGTAGATGAAGAGCTGATGCCAGGAGCACACACTTTTTTCTGGAACGGATCACGTAGTGATGGATCGGCTGCGGCAAGGGGACTTTATTTTATACGAGTAAGTACAAACAAAGGGTCTGTTGCTAAAACTATTTTGCTGAACAGATAAAAACAAGGAGAACACACAACCAAAAACAAAGAATCCCGTTTCTACCTTGAGAAACGGGATTCTTTATTTAGTATTTATAACGGCTTAGCCTGCTACAACTTCAAATGTAATTTTAGCATTTACATTTTTGTGCAGACGTACATCAGCTGTGTACGTTCCGATAGATTTAACAGCTTCTTCGTTCATATTGATGTTTCTACGATCTACTTCATAACCAAGTTTTTTGAGAGCATCATGCAGCTGAACGCTGGTAACTGATCCGAAGATTTTGCCCGATTCACCTACCTTGGCAGGAACCTGAACAAGTACTTCTTTCAGTTTGGCAGCGGTCTTTTCTGCTTCAGCCTGAATCTTGGCTTCTTTGTGAGCACGTTGTTTAACATTTTCAGCCATGATTTTCTTGCCTTTCTCATCGGCAATAACGGCCATACCCTTCGGGATCAGAAAATTTCTGCCGTAACCGGGTTTTACTTTTACGATATCATCCTTGTATCCAAGGTTCTTGACATCTGCTTTTAATATTATTTCCATACTGTTATCAGTGAATGATCGTTAATAATATATTATTTCATTAAATCCGCAACATACGGCATCAGAGCAATGTGACGGGCACGTTTAATAGCCTGTCCCACTTTACGCTGGTATTTTACGGATGTTCCGGTCAATCTCCTTGGAAGGATCTTGCCTTGCTCATTCACGAATTTGAGCAGGAAATCAGGATCTTTATAATCGATGTATTTAATACCGCTCTTTTTAAAACGGCAGTATTTTTTCTTTTTTACCTCTACGGTAGGAGGATTAAGATATCTTATTTCTGAGCTATTTTCAGCCATGTGATTTTTTTTTAGATGTTAAACAAGATTAGGCGTTGGCGGCTTCTTTCTTCTTCTCTTTGAGTTTGCCACGACGTTTTTCACTGTAAGCGATCGCATGTTTGTCGAGCGCTACGGTCAAAAAACGCATAATGCGCTCATCACGTTTGAATGCCAGTTCCATTTCCGCTACCAGCGAACCTGGGCCTGTGTATTCCATCATGAAATAATGGCCTGTGGATTTTTTCTCAATCTGGTAAGCCATCTTCTTGAGGCCCCAGTTTTCTTCATGTACGATCTTGCCACCAAGATCTGCAAGTAGCTTTTTGTACTTGCCTACCGCCTCCTTTGCCTGTTCATCAGACAAAACGGGAGTAAAAATGAAGACGGTTTCATAATGTTTGTTCATCTTGCTTGTATTGTTTTTGTTTTTATTGTTGTTATACCCCTTTTTTTAGGGGAGGCAAATATAGGAAATAATTGGAAAACAGCAGCATGGAATATGGTTTTTTAGCCTTTCTCTCTAGCTTTGTTCCCGTTTTGCCACTGATTTCACTGATTCACACAGATTTAAACGGAAATACCAATCAGTGCAAATTCGTGTAATCTGTGGCTTTATTCCTGATTTGCCTCTGATTTCACTGATTCACACAGATTTAAACGGAAATACCAATCAGTGCAAATTCGTGTAATCTGTGGCTTTATTCCTGATTTGCCTCTGATTTCACTGATTCACACAGATTTAAACGGAAATACCAATCAGTGCAAATTCGTGTAATCTGTGGCTTTATTCCCGTTTTGCCACTGATTTCACTGATTCACACAGATTTAAACGGAAATACCAATCAGTGCAAATTCGTGTAATCTGTGGCTTTATTCCCGATTTTTGAACAATGGCCCCTGAAACAAATATTAATTTTACTTTTGGTTTTCTATTCCCATGAGTGATTTCATCGTATCCGCACGTAAATACAGGCCTGCCACTTTTGATACAGTTGTAGGCCAAAGCTCTATAACCAATACGCTGAAAAACGCTATTGCCAGTCACCACCTGGCTCAGGCTTTTTTGTTTTGCGGCCCCCGCGGTGTTGGAAAAACAACCTGTGCCCGGATATTGGCCAAAACTATCAATTGCTCCAATCTGAGTGCACAGACAGAGGCCTGCGATCAGTGTGAATCCTGTAAATCGTTTAATGAAGGAGCTTCGCTGAATGTATATGAACTGGATGCCGCCTCCAACAACTCGGTAGATGATATCCGTAACCTGGTAGATCAGGTCCGGTTTGCACCCCAGCTGGGACAATACAAAGTATACATCATCGATGAGGTGCACATGTTGAGTACCTCTGCATTCAATGCTTTCCTGAAAACACTCGAGGAGCCACCCAAACATGCCATCTTTATCCTGGCTACCACCGAGCGTCATAAAATACTGCCTACTATCCTGTCGCGTTGTCAGATTTTTAATTTCAACCGCATCCGGGTGGAAGATATTGCCAAACATCTGGAGTTTATTGCAAAAAATGAAGGCGTTCAGGCCGATGCCGATGCTCTGCATATCATTGCTCAGAAAGCCGATGGTGCCCTGCGTGATGCCTGCTCCATTTTTGATCAGATTGTAAGCTTTGCCGGAAGCAATATCAGCTATAAAGCTGTTATTGAAAACCTGCATGTACTCGATTACGATTACTACTTCAAAGCTACCGACCTGTTTCTGGCTGAAAATATTCCAGGCAGTCTCTTGTTGTTTAATGAAATTTTAAACAATGGTTTTGACGGTCATAACTTTCTTTCCGGTTTAGCCGAACATCTGCGCAACCTGTTGGTATGTAAAGATGCCGTTACGCTTGAACTGCTTGAAACAGGAGCCAGCATCCGTGAAAAATACAAGACCCAGAGCGCCTTATTGCAGGTCCCTGTATTATTAAGAGCACTGAACTTTATCAACCGTGCCGATCTCCAGTATAAATCATCGCGCAACCCACGACTCCTCGTAGAGCTTGTCCTCATGCAACTTTGCTCGCTCAACGCCGTTGAGCCTGAAAAAAAAAATGACAGCCATATAAGGGCTGTCATGAATAAAGGAGTTGCTGCACCCGTAAAAGTGGCCGTTCCGGCGCCTGAAAAACAATCTGTATCGGCCGCCACCATTACCGTTCCGGCTACTAATACCATTAGCCCGCCTGCTGCCACAACCCCTGCTCAGGAAGAAACGAAACAACCAACGGCTCCGGCTAAAAAGCCCTTGCTCAAAACCAGCTCTCCGCGTATTCAGGGCTTTATTAATCCGGAACAGAAAAGTGCTGAGAAGGAACTTGCTTCCACTCCTCTTGCCGACCTGCCCCGAAAACCATATACCGAATTTCAAATTGAAAATGCCTGGCAAATATATGCCGGCATCCAAAAAACAAATAACAAACCCAATTATGCCGTTACTCTCAGCAGCCGTAAACCGCGACTGGGAGAAAACAACATGATTGAATTTACCGTGGATAATGCCTCACAGGCAGAATTCCTTCAGAATGACAAACAGGAACTCCTGTCTTTTCTCCGTAAAGAGCTAAGTAATTACGATTTGCAGATCAATATCCTCGTTAATAAAATTGAAGGGGAACGTAAACTATATACAGCCCAGGACAAATTCAAACACATGGCCGAAAAGAACCCGGCTCTTGCCAAACTCAGACAACAGTTTGATTTGGACGTTGATTTTTGAAACAGGAAGGCCATAATTTCGTAATATTGAATCCGCAAATTACACACTCAGAAACCATTATTCAATTCATACCATGACGAAGATAAAAGTTGCAAACCCGGTTGTAGAGCTCGATGGAGACGAAATGACCCGTATCATCTGGAAATTTATCAAGGACAAGCTTATCCTTCCCTATCTGGATGTGGATATCAAATACTATGATTTGGGTGTTGAACACCGGGATGCTACCAATGACCAGGTTACTGTTGATTCTGCAGAAGCCATTAAGAAATATAATGTCGGCATCAAATGTGCCACCATCACCCCCGACGAAGCACGTGTAACAGAGTTCAAGCTGAAACAAATGTGGAAATCGCCCAATGGCACCATCCGGAATATTCTCGATGGCACTGTATTCCGTGAGCCGATTGTCTGCAAAAATGTTCCCCGTTTAGTTCCTAACTGGACAGCTCCTATCTGTATTGGCCGTCATGCTTTTGGCGATCAGTACCGCGCTACCGATTTCGTAACAAAAGGAAAAGGAAAGCTCACCATCACTTTTACTCCCGAAGGCGGAGGCGATGTTCAGTCTTTTGAAGTTTATAATTTTAAAGGTGATGGCGTTGCACTGGCTATGTACAATACCGATGAGTCGATCAAAGGATTTGCGCATTCCTGCTTTAACACTGCACTACAGAAAAAATGGCCCCTGTATCTTTCTACCAAGAATACAATCCTCAAAAAATATGACGGCCGTTTCAAAGATATCTTCCAGGAGATCTATGAAAAAGATTACCAGGCTAAATATGAGGCTGCTGGCATCACCTATGAACACCGTCTGATTGATGATATGGTGGCATCCGCTCTTAAATGGAACGGAAATTTTGTATGGGCCTGCAAAAATTACGATGGTGATGTACAAAGCGATACCGTTGCACAAGGTTTCGGTTCACTGGGATTAATGACTTCCGTATTGGTTACCCCCGATGGCAAAACCATGGAAGCAGAAGCTGCTCACGGTACTGTTACCCGTCACTTCCGTGATCACCAGGCCGGCAAACCAACCTCCACCAATCCAATCGCATCTATCTTTGCATGGACACGCGGACTGGAGTTTCGCGGCAAACTGGACAACAACCAGGAGCTGATCAATTTCTGCCATTCCTTAGAACAGGTTTGTATAGAAGCCGTTGAAAGCGGTAAAATGACCAAGGATCTTGCTGTTTGCATACATGGCAACAAGGTTAAACACGGTGAACATTTCCTGTATACCGAAGAGTTTCTGGATGTGCTTGATACCAATCTGAAAGCGAAACTGAACAAAAAGGTTTCAGCGTAAAACAGCAGCTCAAATAAAAGCTTAACCCAGTTGTCATTCTGGGCTAATCAGCGCTGGCAAGAGTGATGGCAGTAGCGAAGAATCCGTTTATCATACAATAGATTCTTCGCCACTGTCAACGCACCTCCGCGCTCAAGGTGGCTCAGAATGACAACGGGTATCCTTTCCTTTCTGATTTCCGAATGCTGGGTTCTTCTTATCTTTATGCCATGCAACGCCTGGCTTGCCTGATGCTATTATTGATCCTTGCCATCCCTGGCAAATCCCAGATTAACTCTTCGGATGCCTTGCTGGATGCCATGCTCAAAAAATATACCGGTAAATGGTGCCGCACGGCCACCTTTGTTCAGTATACCTATCGCCCTAATGACAGCCTGAACAAATACATGACCTGGTACGAAGCCATGGAATATCCCGACCTCCTACGCATCGATTTCAACAGCACTACAAAAGGCAATGCAGCACTTTTCCGGAACGATTCGGCTTACCGCTATCGGAAAGGTCTTCTGCAGGATATCCGGGTTGATAAACACGATCTGCTTCTTATACTTGGAGGCATGTATTTCCGGAAAAAACAGGATGTGATAAGCCGTCTTGCGGAGCTGAATTACCACCTGGATCATTTCTCGGAAAATACCTGGAACGGACAGCCTGTTTATGTGTTAGGAGCCGAAAAAGGAGATACCGTGAACAATCAGATCTGGGTGGATAAAAGTGAACTTCGGGTGGTGCGAACAATTTCCAAACTATCAGCTTCGGAAGTGCTTGATATGCGGGTAGAAGCCTGTGTAAAAGCCTGCGGAGGATATATGGAATCCAAACTGGGCTTCTATATCAATGGGAAACTGGATCAGCTGGAAGTATACAAAGAGCTTCAGACGGGCGTGAAAATAGATCCCGCCGTTTTCGACCCCAAACAGTTTGGAAAAGTGCACTGGAGGAAGTAAGCCGCTGTGGGTTTTTATTACATTTGTACGTCAAAATAATTCTTATGGGACGAGTATTTGAAAAACGCAAACATACCATGTTTGCACGCTTTGCCAAGATGGCAAAAACCTTTACCCGCATCGGGAAAGAAATTCATATGGCCGTTAAAAAAGGCGGTCCTGATCCCGACTCCAATCCCCGTCTGCGTCTGGTTATCCAGAATGCAAAAGCGGTGAATATGCCCAAGACCAATATAGACAGTGCTATTCAACGTGCGGTAAGCAAAGACAAAACCGATTACGAAGAGGTTACCTATGAAGGATACGGTCCTCATGCTGTAGCCGTGTTTATAGAAACAGCTACCGACAATACCACCCGTACCGTTGCCAACGTTCGCCTGGCTTTTACAAAATGCGGAGGAGCCCTGGGCAAAACAGGATCATTGGAATTTATTTTCGATCGCAAAGGTCTTTTCGAAATTGATGCTGCCAACCGTAATATGGAAGAACTGGAGCTGGAACTGATTGATCACGGAATGGAAGAAATAGAAGAATCGGAAGGAAAAATATTCATCACCGTGGCCTTCACTGATTTCGGGAAGATGCAAAAAGCGCTGGAAGACATGCATATCGCTGTTATCTCAGCCGAAAAAGAACGTTTCCCCAATACCTATGTGGAACTGAATACAGAACAACAGGCTGAAGTGATGAAGCTGATTGAACGTCTGGAAGACGATGAAGACGTACAAGCTGTCTATCACAATATGAAGCTGGACTAAGGGCTAGTCTTCTTCTGCCGCTTTATTGGCCGTATACGTTCTCCATTTCTTCAGCACGGCCTCCATATCATCCGGTATGGCAGAATCAAACAACATGTATTTACCGGTAGTCGGGTGTTTGAACCCCAGCGATTTGGCATGCAATGCCTGACGGGGCATGAGCTTGAAACAATTCTCGATAAACATTCTGTATTTCTGAAAGGTGGTGCCTTTCAGTATGCGGTCGCCTCCGTAGGTATCGTCATTAAATAAGGGATGACCGATATATTTCAGATGCGCCCTGATCTGGTGGGTACGACCTGTTTCCAGTTTGCATTGAATAAGCGTAACATATCCAAATCGTTCCAGCACTTTCCAATGCGTAACAGCATGTTTGCCATGATCTCCTTTGGGGAACACAGTCATAATTTTTCGGTCCTGCAAACTACGACCCAGATTACCGGCTATAGTTCCTTCCTCCTCTTTCATATCGCCCCATACCAGGGCCACATACAAACGATCCAGATCACGGTCAAAAAACTTCTTGGATAAACGGGTCAGGGACCGTTCATTCTTTGCAATCACCAATATACCCGAAGTGTTTTTATCAATGCGGTGTACCAGTCCGGGACGCGGTATTCCTTCTTCCGCCCCCTTCTTTGCCTTCAGCACCGGCAATTGTTGAAAATGATATACCAGTGCATTCACCAGTGTACCTGTATAATTGCCATAACCCGGGTGAACCACCATGCCGGGTTCTTTATTTACAATAATCAGATCATCATCTTCATAATCAATACGGATGGGGATATTCTGAGGAATGAGTTCTATCTCCCTCGGAGGGTGAGGGAGCACAATCTGTATGATATCGTCGGGCTTTACCTTATAGCTCGATTTAACCGCTTTTCCGTTTACCAGTATATTCCCTTCCTCAGCGGCATGCTGTATCCGGGTACGGGTAGCTTTTTCCAGCCTGTTCATGAGGAATTTATCAATCCTCAGAAAGGCCTGACCTTTATCCACCTGCAACCTGAAATGCTCAAAGAGTTCCTGTTCTTCTTCCGGAAGGTCTGTTTCTTCTGACATAGATTTATTTGAAAGCACAAAGGTACAAGGAAGGACGGAGAAAGAGCTACTTCTTACGGGTTAATCCGAAAGCCTTTGTTATCTACCTGCTTATAATCAGTTTCCGCACACTGGGAGATCCATTGCCTACGCTGCTTCGGACAAAATAGAAGCCGGGACTTAACGAGGAAATATCAATCGTTTCGGTATTTACCATCAGAGTGCTGTATACCAGCTTTCCGTAGGTATCAAAGATTTGTACCGTAAAATGCTTCCCTTCTTCACCGGGAGGTACGCTGATCACCAGCTGATCATTAGCCGGGTTGGGATAAATATCGAGGTGATTGGGAACACCGGCTTGTTCAAGGATGCCGGTCATACGGATGGTATCTCCAAACAAAGGACGGATCATCAATGAACCGGGAAACAAACTGTTATACCAGGTATTGGTACTATCAATCCGGTAAAAATTCTGATTCATGGAATTGGTGTTCTGATCAAAGCCCACGCTCATATTATCTTCTGTATACTGCATCCAGCCTACATAAAAAGTACCGCTGAGGATGAGGGGAGGATTGAGATAATAGGTCCTGAAATGATTATATCCGGGCATATACTGAGGACTGAACAAGCTATCGCTGCGATACAACATGGTGCCCGGCTCACTCGCCCCAGGGCCCCACACACATAAACGGAAACCATCCTGAGATACATCCAGCAAAATAGGGTTCCAGAAAAACTGAACTGCTCTCAGCGTATCACTGTGATTCAAGGTATACTGAACAGCCAGCTGTGCCCCGTTGCCGGTTCCTATCCCTTCCAGTCCATAACCCAGCTCCGCAGTGCCGTCATCATATGCATAGTAATTATAAAAGTTTTGTTTGGTAATAATGGTATCTCCGTATGGCTCCAGCATATGATAAATCTCAAACTGGGTCGTATCGCTCAGGGATGCGCCGAAACTAAATCCATTGCTACCAACTGGAGGATTGGCCACAGGAGCATAGGTTTCATATCCGTGCCCAGGAAACGGAGCAAAACCTACGGGATCATTACCGGTATAATTAACCGAGATAGGAACCCCGTAATGCTCTCCCTGGTATTGGTACGTAACAGGCTCTGTACTTATATCATTGTTACGGATATAAGTATTGATACTGGGAGCTATATCGGATGGTCCGTTATATTGTCTCCAGGGCATACTCTGATAACCATGAGCCAGAAAAGAAAGAGGGGGATAGGAAAAAGCTACATTATGAATGAGGGTATCAGTATAACTCTCGTATTCACGTAGGCTTACACAGTCCACGTGCCAGTGATCCAGATTACCGCAAGGGGTGGCATAATTCCGGAAACGAAACTGAAACCAGGGATTATTAATATACTTACCTGTGTCCAACAAGTTAATAGGAATCATAACACGGTGAAAAACGGTGTCATTGCCCGATAAGGCATATCCGGGATGAGACCAGGCTTCGAGCCAGGTACTATCCTTATAACTCCTGAACTCCAGCAACAAACTATCCTCCGGTTCAGGTTGATTACCCCGCCCCTGGGCTTCATAATAAAATCGCAAATAAATGGTATCCCCGGGAGCCGTTCCTTTTCCTATCATCTTGATCCTTTTGGATGTAAGTGTATCACAAGGAACACTGATAGATGGAGCCGCCGTAAAATCGTAAGGATATCCATCTGCATTCAATCCGTCAAAGGTTACCACCCCCCAGTTCATCGGGGCAACAGGATATCCATTATTGACAAACGTATAATTATCAATCCACTTGGAACTATCGGGGAACGGGCCTCCGTTCTGGAAATTATCTACAAAAGGAAGGGTGTCTAAGGTATAGGGATTGGAAAAAGGAATGGAATCGGTATGAATGGTACGATACTTTTTTTTCAGCTCTTCGTGTTTGGCATTGAGTACCGGATTGCCTTTCAGATCCACCAGTTTTTCCTGAGCACCCGCAAATGCGGTGAAGAAAAGAATGATACTTACTGTGAATAGAAACCGGTTCATGATTAATGCTTAACGTTTGTGGAATCCCCTTTTAAACGACTTTTGGAATTACTCAGATACAGATCAATGGTGCTGCCGGGACTGATGGTACGATCGTCTCCTGCAACAGGCGACTGTCTGTAAATGATAGCCGAAGCCGTATCATGTTTTTCCTTTTGCTGAGGATCCCAGATATAAGCTCCTTCACTCAGGTTATTTTCATTTAAACGCATCACGGCATCTCGTAAATTAAGTCCTATCAGATTCGGAACTGCTCCCCCCTGTCCTCCCCGGCCTTCTCCTATCGTAAGTATGATCTCTGCGCCCCGCTCCACCTGCATACCCTCTTTTATATGTTTCCCTTTATACTCCATACTCAAAACACATCCGTTACAGATATCCGGTTTATGCTTCAGCGGTTTGCCCAGCTTAAGACCATAACTCTCCAGTTTGGCTGCCGCTCCGCGGAGGGTCAGATCTTCCAGACGGGGCATGGTAACCCGCGGAGGCATGACAGAGGTGACATACAGATAAACCGTCCTGTCCTGCTTAACATAGGCTCCCGCTTCCGGCTCCTGCCTGATAACGACTCCTTTGTCCATTTTAGTATCAAAAACCGAATCTATAATCAGGTATTTTAATCGTTTGTCTTTGATAAACTCATCCAGCTTATTCATTTTCAACCCGCTGAAATTGGGAACAGAAATCCGTTGTCCATGGTGGGTATACACCTCCAACACCTTGAAAACCAACCAAAAGATCAATAAAAGAGAGACGATGGCAACACCCAGATTGATGAGAAAAACCCGGCTTTTAAGAAAATTCAATACGTTTTTCATCCTGGTGTTAACCTTTTAAAGGTATTTCTGTTTTAATGTGAGAATGGATCCGGCCGGGCAAATATCCTTAATTTTTCTTTGCCAGCCGTTGCCGGATGGCATCAAAATCGTCTTGTGTCAATGACTTCCTTTGTACAACACCCGAAATACCCAGTTTGGAGCTTATTTTATTATACAGTTCCTTCCATCCCGATGGGGGCTGAATTACTTTCCGGAACGCCTCTTCCGTGTCAAACATTTTCTTCCTTGAAAAAAGATGCAGGTTGCGGCCATTGCTGTAAAAGTGGCAACCCAGCTTGCTGGCTACATACTTTAATGTTTGTGTGGAATAAAAAGCAATATGCTGACCCGTTTCCGGTGTCAGATACCACCAATGCACGGGCTCTTCCGGACTCAGCTCCGTGGAAAAAAATACCGTATCCGAAAAAGCAAACATCCCGCTTATCTCCTTCATAGGATCCGGCAGGTGTTCGAATACTTCAAAAGCTGTGAGTAAATCAAAACGCTGTCCGGCCGGTGCATCTTCTTTTCCGAAATAGCGGGCAAAGACATTTTCACAATACATATCCTCATGATAAAAATCAAAACCTTTATCTCTCATGAGCCGGGTAAACATACCGGTGCCTCCAGCATAATCCAGGAAACAGCCGCCCTTTGCAAACAGATGATTGAGCAGGGATGATACCGGTGCCACCATATCCAGATTGCGCCGCACAATACCCACATCCATCGAACTCAGGGCCTTACTATATGCCTCTTCCAGCCAATAAGGTGTTTCCGTCTGAATAAATCCGCAGGTAGGGCAATGATAATAGGATACCTGATGCTTGCCCAGCACCAGTTTCTTAAACAAAAAAACAGAAGGAGACTGACAAATACTACAGGTCATGAAGAAGAGAAATAAAATCAATCAGAAATTCCAACCAATACAAACGCCCTAACCTAATTAGACCACTATTTTTTTTACGCGCCCAGTGGTTTTTTGTTTCGCCTGGGCTAAAGCCCCCAGTTTGCCGGGTTTTCAATAACCCCAGCCTTAAGGCTGGGGTCATTGAAACATTGACAATAAAGGGCTTTAGTCCTGACTCACATACAATCCGACCGTTTCATGATAATCTTTTGCCCGGTTTTCATAACCCCAGCCTTAAGGCTGGGGTTATTGAAACATTGACTGTAAAGGGCTTTAGCCCTGACTCACATACAATCCGACCGTTTCATGATAATCTTTTGCCCGGTTTTCATAACCCCAGCCTTAAGGCTGGGGTTATTGAAACATTGACTGTAAAGGGCTTTAGCCCTGACTCAGATACCAGGTGACCGCTTCATGATGATCATGACTAATTATTATTTTTTCTTGTCCTTATTATCAGCGAAAATCATGACAATCATGATAATCTGCGGTCTATTGAACTTTTGCCGTCTTAAATCATTTTCAACTTCCTCGCAAAACTATACTCCAGTATCTGATCAATAAACTCATAGGGTTTATAATGACTGAGTGCCGCCTGGTGAAAAATGCAGGTAGCCGGGGTCATACCGGGTAATGAATTCACTTCGATAAAAATAACTTCTACTTTTCCCCCATCGTATATCCTCACAAAGGCATCAATCCGGCAATATCCTTTTACACCCAGTATGGCAGCTGCCTTACCAAGCTGTGATCTCACATAGGCCGATACATCCGCCTGCTCTTTTTTATCTGTTGAATAACGCGCCGGCGTAATATTCTGCCCTTGTCCGGCCAGGAATTTTTCTTCCAGTGAAAGTACTTCTCCTTCTGAAAGTGCTTCGCTGGGCTCAAACACTTCGTATCCCGCTCCTCCCTTTTCATCGGCATGGCTTAGCATGCCTCCGGTAATTTCCAGAAAGTGACGGGCACCTTTGGGGGCTATCAGTTCTTCAATCAGAAAAACTTGTTTCTGAGGAAACTCTTCTTTAGGGCGTATATGCAACACATTGGCAGCACCGGTATCCAATGCTTCGGTGGTTCTGAAAATCAACCCGGCAAACGCATCCAGCTCTTCGAGGGTCTTAATCTTTTTCACGGCCGAGCTGCAACCGTCATCTACCGGCTTGGCAATAAAAGGTAACCCTATTTGTTTCTTTATTTTTTCACGTATCGCTTCTTTATTGTTTTTCCAATCATTGGCAGATACCAGAAAATGTTCGGCAACCAGTAAACCATGTTGCTTAAGCAACTCGTTGGTCCGATATTTATCAATGGTGATAGCCGAGCTGGCTTTATCCGATCCGTTATATGGCAAGCCTACGGATTCCAGCTTTTCCTGTACGGCTCCGTCTTCTCCGGGCCGGCCATGAAGTGCTATAAATACGCCATCTGCAAGCTGTGCCAGGGAGTCATACGTGAGTTGCTGGGGACCGGCAATCACTGCGCCTGAATATTTTTCGGTAATCGGGCGGCAACGATCTTTTATTTCCTGTACAACAGGATGTATGGAATAGTGTTCTATTTTTTCCCGGATATCATCTGCATTATCTTTCAGCAGCAGATTGATAGGAACCCGGTACATAATATGCTCCTGATCGCTTCCGGTCAAAAAAACAGGAATGGGTTCGTATTTGTCGGAAGAAGAAAGTTTCTCGTAAACATTTCTTCCGCTCTCCACCGATATATGTCGTTCGGAAGAATAACCGCCAAACAATACGGCAATTTTTTTACGTGCTTGAGCTCCGGTTCGCTCGCTTATCAAAAGCGCTTCCAGACGTTGTAACAGCGAATCAAACTGTCCGCTGCCCATGGCTGTTTTTATTCTCTCGCTCAGGGAGGTACGGATAATATAGGTCAGAAACTGAGATGGATTAAGCCCTATCTCAGCAGCCTGGTGAAAGAAAAAAGAAGACGGCATCATACCCGATGTAGTATTCGGATCGTTCAGAAATACCACTCCCTTGTCATCAATAAAGCCGTCTATCCTGGCATATACATTAAACTCCAATGCGCGGAATAAGTTCTCGCATGTTTCCCGAATCAGGTTTATCTTATCGGCGGGTAAATCAATGGGGGTGATTTTACGGCTGAGTCCGGGAAGGTATTTGGAACGATAATCGAACAATTCCTTTCCCTTTTTTATTTCCGTAGGAGGCAATGCAATGGCTTCCCCTTTTTCGTCTTGTATCACAATACAGGAAAACTCACGCCCGGCAATAAATCCTTCCAGCAATACCTGACTTTCCGAATCCATCGATTCCATCACTACCATGGAGCCACTTGCAGTCAGTTGCTGATCCAGGTGCTGAAGCAATAATGCGGGCTGGTAAAACTCCTGACTTCCAATTCTCAGTGGCATTCCAATTCCTTCCCGTATATCAGCCAGTGATCGTACCCATTCTGTTTTCTCTGCACTGTTTTTCTTGTCCCACTCAGCGGCGAACAAGGTGCGGATAAAAAAACTTTTGTTTACTGCTTCATAAAAGGTCTCTTCTTCGGCTTCATGCAGAATGCTGATACCGATGGATGATCCCTGATGGGCCGCCTTCACAACCAGTGGGAAACCAATCTTTGTTTTAACCGCTTGAAAAAAGGATGCGCTGGCTTTCTTGCTCCAGTCTTTCCGGTCAATGGTAAGGAAAGCGGGACTATTAAACCCGGCCTGTATCATCAATCGTTTCTGAATCGCCTTGTCCATCCCGATGGCAGATGGCAGTATTCCCGATCCGGAATAAGGAATGCGAAGGTATTCCAGCAGGCCCTGTATTCTTCCGTCTTCACCAAAGGAGCCGTGCAGACAGAGGAATGCAAAATCCATCAACTCATGTAGTTCGGAGGCTTCTATTTTGTTTCCAATCGGCTTTATCAGCGCTTCCTGTTCGGCGGTATTTAATTTACCCAGATTTTCGGCATAAAGCTGAAAGGCTTCATTCCCCTTAGGAAGAAATGCTACGGGAGGATAAAAGTCGCGTATGCTGCCTTTGTAAACATATTGCCAGTCGAGGAGAATAAAATTTCCAAAACTATCGGCAAAAATAGGGACAGCTTCAAATAATGACTTATTCAGATTATCATAGACTGTTCGTCCTCCGGCAAAAGAGATCTCTCTCTCTTTGGACGAACCGCCGAAAATGATTCCAATCTTCAGTTTTTTTGACATGGGGTGCTCAATCGAGCAAATTTACGCATTATGACGCGGAGGGGAAAATTGTGCCTTTCAAGTAATTAACCAACTTATTAACGTTTCTCTTCTATATCCATGATTCGTTTTAATTCAAAAGCAAGGAGAGGAATATCTGTTATTAAGGTGTCGCAAACAATATCGTAGTCTACACCAAAATAATGATGTATTAATCTATCCCGCATACGAGACATATTCTTCCAATCCACCAAAGGATAGCTTTGTTTTATCCCGTCATCTATCCGCTTGGTAGCTTCCCCTATTACCTCCAGACTCCTTATCAGAGCCCGGCTTAAGGTTTCATCTTTCTGAATTGCATCTCTTGATTTACCTTTCGAGACCCGAATGATGAAATCACATTCCGATAAAATATGATTTAGAAAGTCAAGCTGCGAAGGAGACATACTCTATTTCCTGAAGAATATATTTGCCGGTAAATTTATTCAACGACTGGGGAGTTACCAATTCAATATGCCGTCCTGTAATATCTTCCAGGAGGTCTGCCAGTTGCATAAAATTTTGGAAGGTCTTGTGAGCAGGCTCAAAATCCACAAAAAAATCGACATCGCTTTGCTCCGACATTCGGTTTTTCACAAATGACCCAAAAATGCCGAGCTTTTTAACCCCATGAGACATGATTTTCGTTTCATGACGAATCATTCTGGCAATCAATTCTTCCTTATTTTTTACGGGTATAGACATGCCAATTCTGTATAAATATCCTATACCAAATATACTGAAAATACGTGAATTCGGCTTAACAGGACCGTATTTCACCTCGCTCTTTCGATGCCTTTCAAGTAATTAACCAACTTATTAACGGCAGCCCCCCGGTGACTGATCCGGTTCTTTTCTTCCAGACTTATTTCGGCCAAACTTTTAAGCGTGCCATCCGGTAAAAAAATAGGATCATATCCGAAACCTCCCCTTCCTCTTCTTTCTATCAGAATAGTTCCTTCCAGCAAACCGCTAAAACTGATCCTTATATCCGCTGTCTGTAAAGCAATAACGGTTTTAAACCTGGCCTTTCGGTTGGTGTAATCTTTCATCTCGTTTAATACCTTGTCCATATTCCGCTCCGCATCTTTCGTTTCACCGGCATAACGGGCCGATAAAACACCCGGCTGCCCGTTCAAAAAATCGATTTCGAGACCTGTATCATCCGCAAAACAAGGCAAGCCATAGGTATCAAATACATAGGCGGCCTTTAACCCCGCATTCGCTTCTATCGTATCTCCTGTCTCGGGTATATCCACGGTACATCCAATATCAGTCAAACTCAACAAACGGATCGTATGGGGCAGCAAAGACTGCACTTCTTTGAGCTTATTGATATTACCGGTGGCAAAAACTAGTTCCATACTGCGAAGGTATTGATACTTCTTAAAGAAAACACACCTATCTATTTCACTTTTAACCCCTCAATCGAAGAAAAGCGGCTCATTTCTTCATCTTTCCTTCCAAAATGCACAGATTTCTGCTCATTTCTCTTAAGAATAGCACCTCCCGGTTTACAAATACCAGGTATAAGGATCCAGATACATCATGTATGGATCTTTATTCATCGTATCTGGAACCAGATAGTATGTATCAAGAGCTAAATTCGATCTCTCCAGATCCTTACACGATGTGTATGGATCTTTATTCATCAAATCTGGAACCAGATTATATGAATAAAGAGCCAAATCCAATCTCTAAAGATCTATGCACACTGTATATGGATCTTTATTCATTCGAAATAGATCTATTAACTAGCTGATCGGATCCAGATATAATGTAAATGGACATAAAATCATTTTAAATGGATCTATGTACTCAGTATCTGGATCCAGATTCACTGCATCTGGATCTAAAGGGGTGGTATATGGATCTGAACACGATGGGAGATCAGAAAAAAAGAGTAAATCCGTTTACTCCTTGTCAAAAAAGGCTTCATGACACGATAAACAATATTTCGTATTTTCGTATTCTGATTGCTTCTAATAAAGGAATGGCCAAATACTTAGTTACCTGTTGTGCATATTTTATTGGCAGTCATCCTTCCGAAGTTTTATTGAATACTGGTAACCAGACTATTGAAACCTATAACATGGATCCGTTCTATCCAGGAGCTATCCAAAGCATCAATCTTTCCATTTCTTTAGCAACTAGCAGGGAGGTCAGATGCTGAAGATAGGGATCAACTGCCTTGAGTTTACAAAAGAAGAAGTGGGAGGCGTGTACTCTTATACATTCGGTTTACTGAATGCTTTCCATGAAAATAAGGAGCTGAATCACACCTTTTGTCTCTTCATCCGTCCGGAAGCCAGGAACCTTTTTTCATCTTTTACCGATGATGCCCGGTTTCAATTCTTCTCCGTTCCGGGTTCTTTAAACAAAAGGCGTATTCTCTGGTTTCTTTCCCAGCAAGGCAATGCGGGATTGTACCGCAGGGTAAGAAATTTTCTTTATCAGAAAGAAACCGATCTGATGAATGCGCATGCTGATATAATTTATACTCCTACCACACTTCTTTTCAGCTATAACGGCAAAAAACCATCTGTGCTTTCCATGCACGACATACAACATGATCATTACCCTGAATTTTTTTCGGCTCAGGAACTAAGATGGCGTCAAATCGTGTATCCGCTCAGCGCCCGTTATGCTACTGTTTTGCAAGCCAGCAGTGAATATATACGCGACGACTTCCGCTCTCACTTCCACAATCTTTCTGCTTCTTCCATCAGTATTATTCCGGAAGGAGTGGACATTGCATTTTTTCAAAAGCAGAGGAAACAGGAAGATTTACTTACAAAATATGGTCTTCCTGCCAATTTTCTGCTTTACCCTGCCCAGCTATGGTTGCATAAAAATCATCTGTTGTTGCTTAAGGCACTACTTCTTTTAAAGGAAGAAGGGGTTACCATTCCCTTAGTGCTTACAGGAGCAAAATATGGAGCCGGGCAACCGGTACTTGATTTTATTTCTTCACACTCCCTTAACACTGTATTTCATCTTGGTAAGATACCCTTTGATGATCTTGCGGGATTGTATCAAAAAGCGCGTTTCCTGGTCATGCCCAGTCTGCATGAATCCAACAGCCTTCCGATACTGGAAGCTGCCGCTGCCGGCACCCCTATCCTCGCATCCGATATAGCTCCCAATATGGAATTGGGGAAATGTCTTGCCCTGAATATATTTGACCGTAATAATCCTGCTTCTTTGGCCGCGTTAATCAGGAAGGTATGGGATGATACGCGGCTCAGAAATGTTCAACGTGAACACAACCTACAGAATATTCCATTATATTCATGGCATAATACGGCGGAACAATATATTCGCCTTTTTGAATCTGCTGCCCGACACTGACGCATCTATTTTATGACAAAGATCCATATCCCCGTATATCAGCCTAAAATGGCTGGAAGAGAAAGAGAATTTGTGAATGAATGTCTGGACAGTTCCTGGATCTCATCCCGCGGGCGGTTTATACCTGCGTTTGAAGAGTCCTTTGCATCCTTTGTAGGGGCCGGACGTGCCATTGCTGTCAGCAACGGAACGGTAGCTCTGCATCTGGCCTTGCTGGCACTGGATATTAAGGCCGGTGACGAAGTGATTGTACCCACCTTTTCTTATGTCGCTACAGTAAATGCCGTTAAGTATGTGAATGCGATTCCGGTGTTTGCGGATTGCATAAAGGATACCTGGCAAATAGATCCGGAAGATATTGAACGCAAAATAACGCCCCGTACCAAGGCCATCCTGGCCACACATCTGTATGGTCATCCCTGCGATATGGATGCGCTGCTTAAGATCTGTACCAAACACAAGCTTTTTCTTATTGAAGATTGTGCCGAAGCCATCGGATCCCGTTATAAGGATAAACATGTAGGCACCTTCGGACATATTTCCACCTTTAGTTTTTATGGAAACAAAACCATTACTACCGGTGAAGGAGGGATTGTGCTGAGCACCGATCAGCACCTGCTGGACAAGATGTATACTTTTAAAATGCAGGGGGTATCGCCAACAAGACAATACTGGCATGAGGTAATCGGGTATAATTATAAAATGACCAATATCTGTGCTGCCATTGGCCTTGCTCAGATGGATCACTTAAATGAAGTGATTCTTAAAAAGATTGAGTTGGCAAAATGGTACACTGCCTTCTTTACCAAACACGGTATTGATTTTCATAAAACCGTTGGACCTGTAGTTCATTCCTATTGGATGTTTTCCATCCTGGTTAAAGAGGAGGCTACCCGTGATTTCTTACGAAAACATCTGCTGGATGTGTGTGGAATTGAAACACGTCCCACCTTTTATCCGGTACATACCATGCCCATGTATTTCACCCCGGGCTTACGTTTACCCAATTCGGAAAACATAGGGTGCAGAGGATTGAATTTGCCAAGCTATCCCGACCTGACCATCGAACAGCTGGAGTATATCGGCAAATCTATTGTTGAATTTCTTCAATAAATACGGGTTGGATAAAACAGAACATAAAACATCTTCACCATCCCCCGCAACCATGTATTTCCCGGTGCTGTAAGGCCCGGATAATTGTATCGGTTCGTATTTGTCTCCCTGCTCCATTCAGATGATAAACACTGTTATAAAACAAGCTATCGTTCAGAATAAGACCTTGAGCCCGATTCAATGTCTTACAATTCAGCTCTTTTTCATAGCGAGCAGCGATCGCCTTCACCACTTCCTGATTTAAATTATACTGAGACAATGCAAGAGCGGGAAACGAAAAATAGACCGTAGCCTTTCGCCCGGCCACATACGCCACAAACTCATTTATTTTAAGAATAATGCGGGTACAATCTTCGCTGTTCCATTTCTCAGACCCCATCAATTTCGGAACATGGGCCCTTTTCAGGTGAAAAGTAAAATCTCCTTCCTCCGTTACGTTATCACGGATATCTTCAATGGTTACCGGGCTTCCGAAGTATCGGTTGAACCAATAAGCAAGGCCACGCTGAAAATCGGCTGCAAAAAAACTCACATACTGTTTTGTGCTATTTAAACAATAGGGTGCCGCAGCAGGGTTTACCGCAATTAAATTGGCACATAACCCTCCACCGGCAATCTCTTTAAGCTGATATTCAAACGACAGAATAACAATATCTCCGGCATGAATATCCGCCTTACTTTCTTCCAGCATAAACTGAAAGCCCATACCTGCATGCAAACCCATATTCACTACCGGCATTCCTATAGCCGTTTCTATCTTCCTTGAATCAAGGCCAAATGCCAGATTAGATCCCCCTATGAAAACTATTTTGGGGGACGTAATGTTTTTCAAACGACTCTCCTTATCGAGAGAGGCGGCCATCCAGGACTTTTTATTTAACGAACTTTCCGGCACACTCTTTCTTATCAGTTGCATAATAATGACAACCACTGTCACCAGCAGCACACTTTTAAAAAAGAAGCTTGCTGCCTGAACCCTTTCCTCACTACCCCCTTGCTTTTTATTGAATAGCATTTTCTAAAATTGAAAATAGATAAACTGACTACCTGATTCCAAAACACCCCAGCCCAGAATAACGAGAATAAATAATAGGTAAACCGACCACCTCATCAGCACTGTGGAGCTGCTGAGCCACCGGCTTATTGCATTCGTCTCCCGGGCCTTTTCTACAAAATAGAGCAAAAGCAAAGAAGAAGATAATATGAAAAGCATGTAGCGGGGCAAATTGAATGTGGTTCGAAGCAATGATATGCTGTACCCAAACCCGGAGAACAGATGTGTAAGAATATAATCTGCATCTTTCAATGTTTCGGCTCGGAAAAAGATCCATGCAAGACAAATCAGGGAGAATGTAATCCCTGTTTGAAGCAGACGGAGCAGACCCTCCAAATGATACGTTAAAAACAAAACATCGCACCTGGCGCGTATCTTTTGGGTAGTTGTTTCCACAATCAGGTATAAGCCGTTAAGTCCTCCCCAAACAATAAATGTCCAGTTGGCCCCATGCCACAAACCACTAATAATGAAGGTCAATAAAATATTCCTTATCCATTTCCATTTCAAAACCCGGTTACCTCCAAGCGGTATATAGAGATAACTCTTAAACCAGGAAGACAGAGAAATATGCCATCGTTTCCAGAACTCTGAAACGGAACGGGAGGAATATGGGCGGTTGAAATTACTCATCAGATTAAATCCCATCACTCTTGCTGTTCCAAGTGCTATATCCGTATAACCCGAAAAATCACAATAGATCTGGAAGGCAAAAAAAACAGTGGCCAAAAGCAGAGGCGCCCCATAATAGTGACGAGGACTCGAATAAATAAGGTTTACCTGCGTTGCCAGGCTATCTGCTATGACCAATTTTTTAAAAAATCCCCAGCAAATTAGCAACAAACCGCTCTTTACCCGGTTATAATCAAACGGATGCTTTTCATAAAACTGGTGAATTAAATTCTGAGGTCTTTCAATAGGGCCTGCAACCAATTGAGGATAAAACATGACATAAAGAGCATAAATGCCAAAGTGCCTTTCCGCTTTTTGTTTTTTTCTATACACCTCTATTGTATAACTCATTGCCTGAAAAGTATGGAAGGATAAACCAATCGGCAATAGGATGGAAAGGGCAGGAATTGGACTGCTGTATCCGAATGGATGCAAAAAGCCGGAAACCAGATCATTTACAAAGTTCCAGTATTTAAAGAAAGCCAGGACCCCTATATTTGCCACTATACTGCAAGCCAGCAGTAACTTCCGCTTCCGGCCTTCTGCTTGTTCAATAAAAATTCCGGCAAAATAATCGATCACAATGGTAAACCCCAGAATGAAGATATATAGTGGCACAAATGCCATATAGAAATAACAGCTGCTCAACAGCAGCCATTTCCATTTTTGCTGTTGAGGAATAACAAAATAGATTGTCGTTACCACAACAAAAAAGAGAAGAAAGGAAATTGAATTGAATAGCATCCTGGATCAATCAATAAGAACTATACAAACAGCCACTAAAACTCATCCCGTCCTATTGACCCTTCGGAATTATGAAACAGCCGGCCTTTACGTTATCCTGCTTTTAAAGACAGATCACTACTAATACCATTGCATTGAAAAGTATATAAATAGGCGATCGGCATTGTCAAAAATAGTTTATTTAAATATAGCGCATCAATATAATTTAATAAAATACTACATAGGTTTTTCACAACACCTTTTCCAACTCTCAGAAAAGGGAAGGAGCATTAAATTATCTTATAAAGGGACGGCATCTAACTGTTGGTATATACAAAGATTCGCTTGCCGAACATATCGGGCATATCCATTATCACTTTAAATCCGGTAATCATCAGGACTTCATTATGGCAAAGGGGGTTGCTATAAATAATAACCAGCTTTCTGGGATTTTGAGCCATCGACTCCATGATTTTTTTCAGCACAGGAATCATAATAATAGCAGGAAAGGGATTGAAAAAATAAATATGGCTATACTGATTATATGCATTGAATTGAATTGCATCCGAGATATAAACGCAGACATTCTTTACGCCTAATTTTCTGAAGTTTGCCTCCGCAATCTTTCCGAGGTAAGGAGATATTTCGATTCCGTCTACACGTTTAAAGGGGAAATCCAGCATTAGTTTCATCGCACTTCCTTTTCCACAACCGATATCCAGTATATTATCCATTTCGGTGATATCCATTTTATCAAAAACTCTTCGAAGGCAATAATTACCGCTGGGCCAGGAAACAAAAGAAAGAGTGGGATCTACACCGGTCATTGCGGGGTTCGTTTCGGGACTGCTGAAATCCAGCCCCCTGCATCTTTCTAGGAACGGAAGGCATCGGGTAACCCAGAAATTTCGAATCGTGGTTCGCGAAAATTTAGGGCCTATAAATTTATGTATCCACATGGGGTAAAATCAGGTAAAAGGCCAACTATTCGCAAAGATATTCAAATGTTTTGCTATTTTTGTTTCAGTCGTTTTGGCCTTGATTGCCCCTCACCAACCTCCAATTAAACGCTCGTCGTAAGTACAGAATATGATCGAATTAGGGAATGATTACACTTACCTGCTGGCTGAGAAAATCATTCCGGGAACCCTCAATCCGATACTCCATGAATTATACCAGAGCTCATATTGCGTAGAAGAGTATTTTCAAACTTATATAGGCCCCCCCGAATTATTCAGAACCATACACCTCTTTCACAAGGGAGATTTAAAACACGTCTTTGTTTTTACTATAGAAGCAAAGATTGCCATATTGCAAAATATGATGTCGGAGATTCCTCCGGAAGATGCGGATCTATTTTCCAAAATAATATTCGCTTCCTTTCCGGAGCTGAATGCTGTACAAATCACCTCTTCTTATAACCCGCCATCACCAGTAGCCACAAATACCCGTATGGTAAAAAGTGATACGGACTTTGTCATTCCTTTGCCCGAATCAACGGAAGCATACCTGTCCATGCTTGGCAAACAGACGCGTAAGCATATTAAGTACTATGTCAACAGGGCTAGCAGGGATTTTCCTGATTTTGTCTTTCGGAAACAAAATAAACTAGAGATCACCAAGGATGAGATTCGTAAAGTCATACAAATGCATAGGATTACACTGATCAGAAAGCAAGGTGTGAATATACTGACGGAAGAATATGAACGAAAGATAGGTTTGTTTTCAGCCCACTATGGCATGTTATGTACGGTAGAAATGGATGGGAGGACCGTAGCTGGAACATTATCCTACCTGGTTGATACAAGTGTTTTCTTGCACGTACTTTCTTTTGATTATAATTATGCCAAATACAATGCCGGTCAGGTTGCCTTGTTTCTTACTATCGAAGACCTGATCAACAAAGGCTATAAAAAATTTCACTTTCTGTGGGGGGATTTAGAATACAAAAAAAGGTTTGGAGGCAAAGCGCACGACTTTTATACTTATTTGATTTTTAAGAATAACAAAAGCAAGCTTATTTGGGATATCCGCCAGTTTTATCCCCGTACCATTCATTTTAAAAACAGGGTGGTTCAAAAACTCGGATTAATTCTAAACCAGCGTAACCAGAACGATTGAAAGACGTAATATGGGTATTCAGGTGCGACTTCCAATATTCTGTATCTTTATAGCACAAAACAAGCAACGCAGACAACTCCTTTGAACACGTTTCTTTAAGCATGGAATACGAGATAAAAGCAAAAGAAAAATTTCATTTAGGCCTGGGAGAGCTTATACAGTACCGGGAGCTCTTTTACTATTTCGCCTGGAGAGATATAAAGGTCAAATACAAGCAAACCATCCTTGGTTTTGCCTGGGCCGTATTGCAACCCTTGTTTATGATGCTCATTTTCTCCTTTTTTTTCGGAAAGATGCTGGAGCTTTCTTATTTGCCCTACCCTGTATTTGTTTTTTCCGGCTTATTGATGTGGAATATTTTTTCTTCCGGGCTTACCAATGCAGGCAATAGCATGGTTACCAATGCCAATATTATTAAGAAGATCTATTTCCCAAGGCTCATTATCCCCATCTCTTCCATTCTCGTTGCTCTTTTTGATTTTATGATGGCCTTCCTGATTTTCATCGGAATCATGATTTATTATCATCCTCACTTTATATTATGGCATGCCATTGTGTTTATTCCGGCTGCTGTGTTTATGGCCGCATTTGCGAGTCTGGGCCCCGGCATGCTTCTTGCCGCACTCAATGCTAAGTACCGCGATGTACGCTACATCATCCCATTTCTTATTCAAATGCTTCTTTTTCTCACCCCCGTTATTTATCCCGTAGATAAGTTCAATAACCCCATTCTTAAAATTATTCTTTCCTTAAATCCGGTATCGGGTGCTATCAACCTGTTTCGGTCGGCCATCAGTTATACCCCTTTTGACATCCACTTTTTTCTGATCAGTTGCTCAAGCGGACTCGTATTCTTTATTGTGGGCCTTCTTTACTTTCGAAAAACCGAAACTTTCTTTGCCGACGTAATCTAGTATGAAACCAATTCTGGAAATAGAAAATCTGTCGAAAGTGTTTTCCATTGGTCACCAACGGAAACCATATCACAGTTTGCGTGATTCTTTTTCGGGACTGTTTACAAAAAAAGAAACAACCGAAGAGTTTTATGCGCTTAAAGATGTGAGCTTTCAGGTACAGCAAGGGGAAACGGTCGGTATCATGGGAAAAAACGGAGCCGGCAAATCAACCTTGCTTAAGATCCTTTCCAAAATCACCCCCCCTTCTTCCGGAAGGATTATTTCCAGAGGGCGAATTGCAAGCATGCTTGAAGTAGGTACCGGATTTCATTCTGAACTGAGCGGGCGGGAAAATATTTTTTTCAATGGTTCTATCCTGGGGATGAAACGAAAAGAAATTCTGCTTCGTTTTGACGAGATTGTTGAATTTTCAGGGGTTGAACGTTTTCTGGATACCCCGTTAAAACATTACTCCAGTGGTATGCAGCTTAGGCTGGCATTTTCTGTTGCCGCTTTTCTGGAACCCGAAATTCTGGTGGTGGATGAAGTACTGGCTGTAGGAGATGCCGAGTTTCAGAAAAAATGTCTGAACAAAATGGAAGACGTAAGCAAGAGCGGACGTACTATTCTTTTTGTAAGCCACAACATGGCTGCGGTAAAAGTGCTTTGTCCTAAATCCATTTTACTCGACAGTGGATCTATCCGCAAGGAAGGACCCACCCATGAAATAATAAACGATTATCTTCAAAGCTATCTGGAAGGTAATGGTATGCGTACCTGGGGAAGTGGAAAAAGACCAGGCAACCGCTCCGTTAAAGTGGAATCGATTTCATTGAAAGACATGAATGGATTGCCCGTTGCCTCTACCATGATATCGGAACAATACCGGGTGGAAATCACGTTTGAAGTAGTGGAAGAAGGGGGGCATGCGCGGTTTTCATTTATCCTTTCCGATGCAGGGGGTACTTCCTTATTCGGCTCTCTGAGTAATCACGAGCCACATTTTCATGGAAAAGCATTAAGCAAGGGTTATTATAAATCTACTTGTTTTTTATCAAGCAATATGCTCAACGATGGACGATTTTATATCGGAATTCTGGGTTATGGCGCCCACTGGGTAGACAACTTTGAAGTACGGAATGCATTATGTTTTGATGCGATCGACGACGGCGTTTTGAAAGCTGATTATATGGGTAGCTATGGAGGTTTTTTCAGACCGGCACTAAAGTGGGAAACCGAAAAGCTGTAGGGCGGATGAAGAGAAAGAATATATTGGTTGTTTATTCAAATGCATATTATCCACTTCGTTCCACACTTAGGGAACATCTGTTTTGCTTCAAAAAATACAGCAACGATAACTGCTTCTATTTTAATGCCGATACAGGAAAACTGGCGGACTATCTGGTTCGTATTCCTTTTGACCTGATTATCTTCCCCACAGCCTTTATCTCTTCCCGATGGAAAGGCAGAGCCAGTTTTGAACAGGAATTGCTTCCGAATGTGGAAGCGATAAAGAAAATAAATTGTATAAAGATTCTTCTTCCTCAGGATGAGTGGATTTTCACAAATCTCCTGTGCGAATTCATACAAAATTTTCGGATTGATCTGGTCTTTTCCACGGCCGCTGAAAGCGAATGGCATAAGATATATGCTGGGGTAGATTTCAAGAAGGTAAAATTTGAAAGAGTGCTTACGGGCTATCTGGACGAACAGGTGTTACAAAGGATCGGCAAGATTGTAGCACAAACTCCTGTGCAAACTCTTGATATAGGATATCGCGCAGCACGCATCAGACCATGGCTGGGCAGTCATGGATATCTTAAAACCGCCATTGCCGGTGTTTTTATCCGGTACGGTGACCTTCACAAACTGAGATATGATATTTCCTTAAAATACGAAGACACCCTTTTCGGTGATAACTGGTTTGAGTTTCTGGCTCGTTCCAGATACACCATTGGGGTGGAAGGAGGAGCCGGCATTATCGACCCGGAAGGAAAGATTATGGAGCAGGGTATGGCTTACGAAGAAAAACATCCGGAAGCTTCGTTCGAGGAATTTGAAAAAAATTGTTTCCCCGGAATGGACAATAACCTGCATCTGGTGGCTCTTTCGCCAAGACATCTGGAAGCCTGTGCCACACGTACCTGTCAGATACTTATTGAAGGTGATTATAATGGTATTCTCAAAAGGAATCTGCACTATATACCGCTGAAAAAAGATTTCAGCAATATGGAAGAGGTCATTGCAGCGATGGGAGACGAAGAAAAACGCAAAGCAATCACCGAAAGGGCTTTTGAAGATATTATTGCTTCCAAAAAATATACCTACCAAACGTTTGTTTCTCAGACATTACAAAAAGCGTTTGAAATTCCGGTTTCTACAACTTCCTCCTATCCGGCCTTTTCTGCATTTGTCAAACTGAGGTTAAACCGCATCATCGACCGATACCACGTGATGAAAATCACAGATCAACATCCGGTCATTGTTGCATTACAACGTATGTTTGTTTTCTTTGGTTTTCGTACATGGAAAAAACTACTGCAAAAATGAAGTATCTTTGCCCTAAATATGAACTCCCTTTACAACCGGCGACCTTTACTCATTCTTGAAAATAATATTCCGGTCTTTTCTTCTTCCAGCAAATACATTGACAATTACGAGCAAATGGCTGCCGATCACCTGGAATCGATTTCTAAAAACGGGACCAACCCCTGGATTGAAGAACAGGTTTGGAAAGAGATTGAAGATTCCACCATTCGTCTGATACGGAAATATGCAAAAGAAGGTGAGCAAATTATGGATGTAGGCGTAGGCCTGGGAAGGATTTTAAAGCAATTTCCCGAAATGATGCGGTATGGTATGGACATCAGCGCCCGTTATCTTCAGGAAGCGCAAAAAGAAGGCATTCAATGTTGCCTTTCCATGGCAGAAGACATGCCATATAAAGACGAAGTTTTCGATATGGTCATTTGCTGTGATGTATTGGAGCATGTATTTGATCTGAATTTGGCGATTACAAATGTCCTTTCTACCCTTAAAAAGGGAGGTACCCTTATTATCCGTGTTCCTTACCGGGAAGATATGGAAACCTATATGCTCCCCTCTGCTCCATACGAGTTCATTCATCTCCGGAATTTTGACGAACATACACTGAGGCTCCTCTTTTCAAAAATATTTGATTGTGAAGTCCTTTACTGGGAAACTGTGGGCCAGATCTTTAATTGGGCGCGGTTAAAAAGTCTCCTGCCTGAAACCCCGGTACTGAAAAGTATCGTATACAGGTATTATCGCTTCCTGGAGCGGTTTGCGCCCGCAAAATATGCCCGTCTGTTTCACCTTTCCGAAATCAGCATGGTGATCAGAAAAAAATAACTGATTTTTCTTATCTTTAAGTCGTAATTAAGGTTAGTCTATGAGCCAACCCTCGCTCGCTCCCATTGTGCTTTTTGTATATAACAGGCCAAAGCATGCACTGGAAACATTAAAGGCTTTAAAAGCCAATGATCTTGCATCGCAATCCAAACTTTACATTTTTTGCGACGGGCCCAAATCCGGTGAAACGGAAGAGCGCTTACAGAAGATAAATGAAGTACGAGCAGTTATCCGTCAGGAGCAATGGTGCAAAGAAGTTATTATTATTGAGCAGGAAAAAAATCTGGGACTTGCCAATTCAATCACACAAGGTGTTACAAAAACCGTAAATGAATATGGAACCGTTATCATTCTGGAAGATGATCTGGTTACCTCCCCTCATTTTTTGCGGTTTATGAATGATGCACTTGTAACCTATGCCAATGATGGGCTTGTTGCTTGTATCTCGGGATATATTTATCCTGTAAAGGAAACACTGCCTCATACTTTTTTTATGAAAGGAGCCGAATGCTGGGGCTGGGCTACATGGAAAAGAGCGTGGCATGTATATGAAGAGGATGGAGAAAAACTACTCGTAGCTCTTGAAAAGCAAAAACTTACCAGGGTTTTCGATTTCGGGAACAGCGTTAATTTCACCCAAATGCTGCGCAACCAGATTGCTGGCAAAAATAATTCCTGGTGTATACGCTGGTATGCATCTGCCTTTCTGAGAAACATGGTTTGTCTTTACCCCGGCATTTCGCTGGTCCGGAATATCGGGTTGGATGGCTCCGGCACGCATTGCGAAGCCACTGATTCTGCCCCGGGCAGCATTTCCTGCGATCCATTGACAATTGTTCATCTTGAATCCATAGAGGATAAAGAAGCCCGGAAAAAGGTAGTCCGTTATTTCCAATCAATCAATCCTCATTCCCGATTTAAACTTTTTCTCCTTAGTCTTACTCCGGCTAAAGTCCTTGCTGTATACCGCTCCTGCAAAAAAAAGCTTCTCCCATCCGCTTACGGCAGCTAACCTGTTTTTAGTATCTTTACCCTTGTTATTAAGCCCTGTACTATTCTTATTTTTCTATCCCGATTCCAATGGCAGCGAATGTACTTTTGAATGAATGTCCTTATTGTTCAGCAACAACGTTTTGCGCCTCCTATTTACCTCCCACACGTTTTACAGGAAAAATTTTTCATTATAAACGATGTGTCTCCTGTCGTCTTATTTTTCTGGAAGAGGAATTGAATGCCGACGATTACAAAAATCTTTACAGTACAGAATATCACCAAAAACACTATCCTGACAGCCGAAAAAAGAAAAGCTATCAGTTACATGTCGATATCCTGAAATCAATTGTTAAACCGGGAAGCGCTATCCTTGATTTCGGATGCGGAAATGGGGCCTTTGTAAAAATGGTGAAAGAAAATTTTCCGGATGCAAAGGTCTATGGTGTTGAATTTAACCCCGAACATGTGGCTCATCTCCGGGAAACAATACAAGGTGTCGAATTTTGTACCACAGACGATTTCTTCGCTTCTTTCCCAGCTGTTGATATTCTTTACATGGGTGATGTACTGGAGCATCTGACCCGCCAAAATGTGATGTTTCCGAAAATCCTTCAACGCATACGTCCTTCCGGCTACTATTTTGCAGAAGGCCCCTTGGAAGATAATTTTAATGTCGGATGGCTGGTGCGCAAACTTTTTTTCAGCGCCCGTCTGCGAAAAAATCCTTCGTTTACCGCACAGCATAACCCTACACATACCATATTTGCAAACAGAAAGAATCAGTTACAGTGTTTTGAAACAAACGGATTAAGGCCTGTTAAATATTTTATCCGGGAAGATGCATGGCCCTTCCCGCTCTCATTGAAAGGGTTGAAAGGAATGAGTAAATTGTTTCAATACGGAATCGCTCATATAACCAAGATTACTTCCTTTCTGATTCCTTCCTGGGGAAACCGTTTCGTTTTTCTTGGCCAGTACAAACCTGAAGCGGTATTGGCAAAACACGATTAACTGTTCCTTCTATGTCTTCACTCCCGCGGATAACCATCATTACCCCTTCTTATAATCAAGGCGCATTTCTTGAACGTACCATATTATCCGTATTGAATCAAGGATATTCTGATCTGGAGTATATCATTATTGACGGTGGCAGTACAGACGAATCTGTTTCCATTATACGGAAATATGAGTCTCGTCTGCATTACTGGTCATCAGGACCTGACAGGGGTCAAACCCATGCTATTAACGAAGGGCTTGCCAGGGCGGGAGGAGAAGTGGTTAATTGGCTTAATTCAGACGATTATCTGGAGCCGGGCGCCTTGTTTAAAGTAGCTGACGCATTTGAACATCCCGAAACCATGATATTTGCCGGTTATTCAACTCTTCATCAACCCAGGGGGATCGTAAAAAAACGCACTTCAGGACCCGGTTTATCTTTGACAGACCTGCTGTCTTCCGGCCAGATCATGCAGCCTTCTACCTTTTTCCGCCGATCTGTTTTTTTGCAGACAGGGCTTCTTCCGGAATCACTCCATTTTATGATGGATCATTATTTATGGTTTCGTTGTTTGCTTAAATATCCTTCCTCTGCATTTGTTTATACCGAAGAGATGCTGGCTCATGTTGAAATGCATGAAAATGCCAAATCTGTTAAAAGTCTTGAATATTTTCGTGAGGACCGGCTGCTGATTTTTGCTTCCTTGTTTAAAGCGCATCAGTTGCCTTTTATTACTGCACCTGTTACAACATCAATTTTATTGAATTTCCCCGATCACCGGCAAGAAGTTGCCAATACCTATCGCGCGATTAACTTTCAATTGCTTTTATCTCTGCTTTTCACTCGAAATGAATACGGAGAACGGGTGATTATTGACAAAAAAGTCCGAAATTTGCTTCTTACTCACTATCCTTTCAGAATATTCAGTTATTTTATCAAAAAGAGATTCACTGCCCCGGGCTTATGAAGGTATTGCATATTATTAATTCTCTTATTATGGGAGGGGCCGAGGTGCTGGTAAGAGATTCTATTCTTGCATTGCATACAAAGCACCCGGAGATAGAACAACATGTCATCACTATATATGAGGATGGAATCCTGTATCAAAGTGTCAAAGACATTGTGAAATACAAATGCCTCCACGCAACCAAATTGAATTTTATTTTGAAAGCAGGGGCGCTTCGTCGCTATATTATTTCAGAAAAAATAGATGTTGTTCATGCTCATTTATATGATTCAATGATCATGGCGCGCTTAGCTGTTCCATCCAAAGTCAAATTTGTCAATACCTATCATACCGGGATGCACAATCCTTCTTTTATTCACTTTTCCCAAAAAAGGCTTTGGCTTGACTTATTGACAAGGAGGCGAAAACAATCTTCCATATTTGTTTCCTGTTCCGTCAAACATGATATTCTTAAAGGAATCCATATTCATGAGAACAGTGATGTGCTTTACAATTTCCCGGCAGATGGTTTCCGACCGCTTTATCACTACAACAACTCTCCAAAGCTGAAAATAGCTTCTGTAGGCACCCTGCGCATGCAAAAAAATCACATCTTCAGTCTTCAGGCTATGACAGCCGTAAAAGATCTGGATGTAGAACTTCATATATTAGGTTACGGGGCACTGGAAAAGGAATTTCAGGATTTTATAGACAAGACAGGAATTAAAGTAACCCTGGTAACAAACAAGGCCGTGACTTCCGAAATTCTGGCTGATTATGATTTATTTATGATGTCGTCCGTTCATGAAGGAATGTCCATTGCGCTCCTGGAAGCAATGACAACAGGCTTACCTTCCTTACTGAGCAGTATTCCTGCCTTCCGTGAAATTGCTCTTGATGCCGCTTTCTATTTTGAACTGGATACCCCCAAAAACCTCTCTGATATGATCCGAAGGATTCATAGCAACAAAAAGGTGCTGAAAATTTTATCGGCAAAAGCGATTGAATACTCGAAGCAATACAGCATTGATAATTATCTTACTAAATTGCTTTCTATTTATCACCGATAATAGCTTTATGAATACACTTTTGCCGCCCCTTTTCTTTACATTAGCAATAATAGCTCCTCGTTTATGTGTGGCATAGCTGGTTATTATTCTTCCGGATCGCTTTTTCATGAATCGGATCTCCACTCCATGACTGAAGCGCTTGCGCACCGGGGTCCCGATTCGGAAGGTTATTTTAAAGACCATCATTGTGGACTTGGATTCAAAAGACTTAGCATCATAGATTTATCTGCATCGGGCAATCAGCCTATGACCTCCGGTAATGGACGTTATAAGATGATATATAACGGGGAGGTGTATAATTATCAGGATCTTGCCAATGAACTCCGGTTAACTGCAAGCATTGACTTCAAATCCAATTCTGATTCAGAAGTGGTATTAGAAGCATTTTCACTGCTTGGTACAGCCTTTTTGGAAAAACTCAATGGTATGTTTGCCATTGCAATTTATGACACGGAGAAAAAAGAATTGTATTTATTCCGTGATCGTCTGGGTATTAAGCCCCTCTTCTATTACCGGGATGGAGGTTCTATTGCCTTTGCCTCTGAACTAAAATCATTCAAAAAGGTAAAGAGAATACCTCAAGTCATCAATCAGCAAGCTATACGTACCTTTTTGAATATCGGCTATATCCCTTCTCCGGCAACTATTTATCAAGACATACATAGCCTGGAGCCTGGCTCTTATCTGAAGATTTCGGAGAGTACCCTAGAGCAGACTTTTTACTGGAAATCCTCTTCCAAACTAATGGCAGAACCAATCCAGGATGAGAAAGAGGCGCTGATAAAAACCAGCGACCTGCTAACCAGCTCTGTTCAGCTGCAGATGAGGAGTGATGTCCCATTTGGAGTTTTTCTGAGCGGAGGCATTGATTCGAGCCTGATCGCTGCACAAGCCGTAAATCTTTCCGGACAAAAACTCAATACGTTTTCGGTTGGTTTTACTGAAAGCAGTCATAATGAAGCTACATACTCAAAAACGATTGCCGCTTTTCTGCGTACCGATCATCACGAATTTTTTGTTTCACAGCAAGAGGCGCTTGATCTGATTGATCCTTTTTTCGAAACCTATGATCAGCCTTTTGCCGATTCATCCGGTATTCCCACCATGATTATTTCCCGTTTGGCCAAACGATACGTTACCGTTTGTCTTTCAGGTGAGGGTGCCGACGAACTTTTCTGGGGTTATGGATTTTATAAATGGGCACGCCGCCTGGAAGTAGCACCTGTTAAGTTTTTAAGAAAACCCATCTCCGGTGCACTTTCTGTTATGCCAAGCAGGTATAGGAGGGTAAGTCATCTGTTCGATCTGGATGACTATTCCAATTTGTCGAGTCATATTTTTTCACAGGAACAATACTTTTTTTCAGAAAAAGAGCTGAACCAGCTTCTTTCCATACCTGTCAACAATGATTTTGATGATTACTACGGCTACACCTCCGGTCTTAACCCCAATAATGGCCGTCAATTAGACGCAACCGAACGTCAGGCCCTGTTTGATCTCCACTATTATCTGTGCGACGATTTGTTGACAAAAGTTGACAGAGCCAGTATGCATTACTCTCTCGAAACAAGAGTTCCTTACCTGGATCACCGTCTGGTTGAGCTGGCCCTGAACATTTCCCCTTCTTTGAAATTACGGATGGGAACGAGCAAATACCTTCTCAAAGAGATCTTGTATAAATACATACCCAAAAAATATTTCAATCGTCCAAAGAGAGGATTCTCCATACCATTGGCATCGTGGCTTAAGAAAGACCTTAAATTTTTAATCGACAATTATCTTTCAGAAGAAGTTATCCGCAAACACAATCTCGTTAATTATGAAATAACGGAGCGGTTGAAAGTTCAGTTTTTTTCCGGCGCCGACTACCTCTATAACCGCTTGTGGGCACTGATTGTTTTGCACAAATGGATGGAAAAAAACACTCAAACATCTTCCTGAGAAGTGGAAAAACGCCGACGGGTATTATATATTTCTTACGACGGACTTACGGATCCTCTGGGTCGCTCTCAGATTCTACCCTATGTAAAAAGACTCGCAAAAGAATCATATTACATTCATATACTAAGCTACGACAAACCCTCTGCCTTCGAGGCCAAATCAAAACGTATTGAAGAAGAGCTGAAAGGAACAGCTATTCACTGGCACCCGCTTCCGTATACCAAATCACCTCCTGTTATTTCAACCCTTCTTGATCTCAGCAAAGGAAAAAAAAAGATAAAAGAATTATTCTTGTCGGAGGGGCCGTTTGATCTGGTTCATTGCAGAGGATATATTCCCGCATTACTGGGATTACATTGTCTTAAGAAATACGGAACACCATTCTTATTTGATATGAGAGGCTGGTGGGCCGATGAAAAGAAAGAAAGCGGAGCATGGGCCAATCCCTTGTTCAGGCCAGTCTATAATTATTTCAAAAGAAAAGAACGTTTGTTCTTCTCCGATTCAGCACAGGTTATATCTCTTACTGAGTCCGGCAAAAACTATATTGCATCCCGGCAGCTGGCCTCTCTCAATAAGATTTCCGTGATTCCTACTTGTGTGGACCTACAGATCTTTAAGGCATTTGACATCACAACCCGAAAGGAAATCCGTGACAGATTAAATATCCTTGACAGCTCTTTTGTCATGCTATACAGTGGTTCACTCGGAGGCAATTACCGGACCGATCAGCTGCTCGAATGTTTTGATTTATTACGTATAGTAAAACCGGATAGTAAATTGCTTATTCTTTCCAACTCATCCGGAGAAAAAGAGTTGCTCGAGCTGAGTACGACCCCAGAGCGTAAGGAAAATATTATAGTTGTAAAAGCAGATTTCCAGGAGGTAAATCAATATCTTATTGCTGCCGACCTCGGTGTCATTTTTTACGATCGGGCTTTTTCTTCCATAGGACGCAGTCCTACCAAACTAGGTGAGTACTGGGCCTGCGGACTTCCTTTTATTTCCCTGAGTGGTACCGGGGATCTGGATATTATATTGAAAAAATATCCATTGGGGGGTGCCTTACTCGACAACCTGGATGAACAAAACTTTAATGCAGCTTTCCGGATGTTGTTTGAAAATCCAACCGATCAGAAAGCGCTAAGGGCCTATGCTTCGGATTATTTTGATGTTGAAAAAGGAAGTAATATCTACCTGAAAATATACAATAACAGTATCCTTCCTCACTAACTGGTGCGGATAAGCTCTTTCATGCTCTTCCCTCTTCCCTTGTCGTAATAGAATTTCAGAATAAACATACTCGACAGAAAAAACGGTATACAGGGAATTTTCAGTCTCACAAGCGCCCCGAAATTGGAGATGGAAATACCTACTGAAAAAGCAAAGAAGAGCGAAAACATCAGGGAAAATATAAGAAGCGGGTGCTTACCGATAAGTGCAAAGAAACCAAAAATCCGAAGTCTTATCAGCAGAAAAATAGTAAGACCAAGGATATATGTATTCTCCAGTGCCGAAAGAAACATAACCGGGTTTTTTACATCCCATAGGAATGGTCTGAAAAGAGTGGCAATAATGGCAAGGTGCGCCTTGCTTAGCAGCCCGCCGATGGAAGCATCCACAACTCCTATATCAAACGTATTTCCCTGGTAGTAATCTTGTTTCATATCCTGCTGTACGATCACAGCCTGATTCATAACCTTATCCAGTGAATATGTTCCTAAAGCTGAGCCTAGCTGCTGTAACAGAAAAAATCCTGCCGAAAAAGCGATCACAATCAGAAGAGGGGCTGCAAATAATTTAAAAAAACGGCTCCTGATTTTTGAAAAGCTGGAATAGGATAACCATAGAATGGATCCCGGAAGAAGAGCGAACAGAATATATGGTTTTATGGCAATGAGTAAATAAGAGGCAACAAAAACAGCTACCAAATACTTCACTTTGCTATATCTTTTTTGAATAAAATACCGGTATACACCATAACTATACCATCCCACGCAGGAAATCGTTATGGTATCCTTTAATATCCCCGAACCCCAGAAAACCACAGAAGGAGCAAAAAGGATAGCAAAAGCCAACTCTCTTTTTAGGGTTGGAAATTGCTCAACAAAAAGAAGGTACATCCTCCACATTCCGGTATAACAAACCCAGCCGATCAGAACCGATGTGGCCAGAAAGCTTTTCCCGGCAAGCATACAGATGGGAGTAATAAAACGAGCTACAAACAGGGCATTTTTATCATCCCAGAAAAAAGGGTAACCTGTTTCATCGTCAAAAAAACTGAGATTTTCTTTCGATGAATTTCCGAAAAGGACATCAAAAAATACAGACTTCTCCTTACCGAAAAGCCCGATTAAATTTTTACTGGTGGTATAATAGTTGATCGTATCACCACCTTGATAATAGTATGTATAAATCAAACAGATAGAGATGGATCCCACTATCCGGGCGGCAGCTCCCAGCGTGTAAAATTCATACAATGGATTATGTTGTAAATTCTTTTTGCGGATAGCGGAGGAAACGAACAATACAAGCAGGATCGCCAAGGGGGTAAGAACCAAATCCCAGAAGGTTAATACACTCTCCATGCCTGTATACTGATTTTATTCAAAGCTACAGGAAATTCGAGTACAAAAAAGTCCTTCCTGAAACGAATCGAAACAGAGGACAAAAATATGTACTTTTGACCTATTGGCCCAGACACAAAAGCCCATGAACAAAAGACCGATTATTTTGGTTACCGGTGGAGCCGGTTACATTGGATCGCACACCATTCTTGAATTATTGAAAGATCCTTCCAGCGATATTATTTCGATCGACAACCACTCCAATTCGAGTCCCGATGTGTATGCACGGATAGAACATATAAGCGGTCACAAAATAAGACATGCTGCCATTGACTTGTGCAACAAGGAAGAGCTGGAACAGTTTTTTGAAGCGACCCCAGGCATACAAGGGATTATCCATTTTGCTGCATTTAAGGCTGTAGGAGAGTCGGTATCCGATCCGCTCAAATATTATTCAAACAACATAAGCTCTCTACTGAACATTCTGCACTTTTCTTCCAAATACAACATCCGGAATATTATTTTCTCCTCCTCCTGTTCGGTTTATGGCAATATCAATCAGCTGCCGGTAACAGAAAGCACTCCGATGCAAAAAGCGGAATCACCTTACGCCTATACAAAAGTGATCGGAGAACGGGTGCTGGAAGATTTCATACATTCCAGCCCTGCAATCAAAGCTATCTCTTTACGTTATTTTAATCCTGTTGGGGCACATCTATCCGGTGAGATTGGAGAACTTCCTATTCAAAAACCAACCAATCTGGTACCGGTAATTACTCAAACGGCTATAGGCCGAATGTCCTCTTTTACTGTTTTCGGTGCGGATTACAAAACCCGGGACGGAAGTTGTATCCGCGATTATGTTCATGTAAGCGATATTGCCCGGGCCCATGTTATTGCCCTTCGCCATCTGGAAAAGAGCACATTGCCTTATGATGTCTTTAACCTGGGTACCGGCAATGGGGTAAGTGTATTGGAAGCGATAGCCGCATTCAAAAAGGTGACGGGAATAACTCCTGCTCATATAATAGGCCTCCGGAGAGATGGCGATGTGGAAGCAATCTATTCCGATTGCAAGAAGGCAACGGAAGTATTGGGGTGGAAAGCGGAACTCAATCTGGAAGACATGATGTCCAGTGCATGGAAATGGGAACAAAAACTTTCAACGCTGAACAAATGAGCGATTTTCACACAAAAAGTTTCGAACTGCACAAGAATGAATTCAAAAGGGAAGGCCCTGAACGGGCTGCCATTTATGAATCGTGGTTTGCCGAAGATACCATTGACTACTGGAGACACTTCCGGATGGTGGAACCCCTTTCTCCATTGCTTCATTTTTACCCCGGATCTTCCTGGCTTTCTATTGGCGATGGCCGGTATGGACTGGATTCCATACGTCTCAAAAAAATAGAACCATCACTTCGTGTTTTACCCACCGACATTTCTCCTTATTTGCTTGAAGAGGCAAAAAAGAAAGGAATTATCACTGAATTCAGTGTCGAGAATGCCGAGTCGCTGAGTTTTGCAGACAATCAATTTGATTTCACTTCCTGTAAAGAATCGTATCACCATTTTCCCCGGCCTTATCTTGCTTTATACGAAATGCTTCGTGTAGCCAGCAAAGGGATTATTCTTATTGAACCGAATGACGCCCTTCCCCGTCCTTTGGTCGAAGAGCTTATTCAAAGAGCAAAAAGACTGGCGAAAAGAATACTTGGAAAAACAATTCTTCACCCCGATCATTGGAAGTTTGAAGAAACAGGGAACTATGTTTATTCCGTTTCAAGAAGAGAAATAGAAAAAATGGCTATCGGTCTTCAGCTCCCTGTTGTGGCCTTTTACTATTTCAATGATCATTATGAAAAAGGGGTTGAATTTGAAAAATTCACATTGGACAATAAGCTTCTTCATCTTATCAAAAGCAAAATAAAGCGAGCGGATTTCAGATGCAGGATGGGATTACAAAGCCCCGGCAATATTATTGCAATTGTATTTAAAACACTTCCCGATTCTGCTCTTCTGGAAAAGTTGAAATCTCAGGGGTTTGTTATTTCTTTCCTGCCCAAAAATCATTTTCTGGAAAGCAGAGAAAAAGATCAGGCATGATGATAGGATTCATTCCGGATAATAGTCATGGCACGGTAAAGCTGCTCTGAGAAAATCAAACGCACCATCTGGTGCGTAAAGGTCATCTTTGACAAGGAAATCAGACCATTTGCCTTTTGATACACCGCAGGAGAAAAACCGTACGCTCCTCCGATCACAAAAGTGAGATTCTTTACCGAGCTGTTCATTTGTTTTTGAAGAAAAACAGCCAGATCTTCCGATTTGTATTGCTCGCCTTTATCATCCAGCAAATAAATCTTATCCGATTTCTCTAACGCTTTCAGAATCGCCTTCCCTTCCAGCTCTTTTTGAAGGCCGGTATCTCCTTTCACTTTCCCGGCCAAGGCCGGCAGCTCAACAACAGTTACCGGAAGGTAATGCTTTAAACGGCCGGCATAAACCTCCAGCCCTGTCTGAAGCCACTTATCTTCCGTTTTACCGACCAATATCAGGGTTACTTTCATTTATCCGGCTGTAGCATGTAGGTTGCCTGCAGTGTCTTCTGCGAAATTAGCCAAAATCTTATCGGTTTGTTAAACTGCCCTTTTCGGTTTAACTTTGTAATGCGCTCAGCGCCTATTTCAATGAAACAGATTTGCTTGCTTGTGATCCTTCTGACCAACGGCATAACGCTGTTAAAATCAGACATTTCGGATGATATCGCCAGTGCTATCCGAAGCGGAAGCGCAGCCCAGATAGCTCATTACTTTGCTTCCTCTGTTGACCTGAAAATACTTAATCAGGAAAACATTTACAGCAAAGCCCAGGCAGAACTAATCCTGAAAGATTTTTTTGCCAAACATCCTCCTCAGAAATTTACAATTGCACATAAAAGCACCCTTAAAAACGATTCTCAGTTTGCCATCGGCACACTGGAAACCGGAAATGGTAAATTCCGGCTTAATTTTGTCATGAAAACAAATGGAGTTACCAGTATTCTCACCCAATTTAGAGTCGAGCCAGAAGATGAATAACACTACTTCCGAATTCTCCCCATCGGATCTTGATTCCATCCGTCAGTTTATCCAGTCTTCTTTACAAGAAGATATTGGAGAAGGGGATCATACATCAAGAGCTTCCATTCCGGAAAATGCACAAGGCAAAGCAAAACTGCTGATTAAGGAAAAAGGTATCCTGGCAGGAGTGAATCTGGCAGAAATGATTTTCAATGAAACAGATCCTGCTTTGCAGGTATCCACTTTCATCCAGGATGGACAAACGGTAGCTCCCGGTGATATTGTGTTGGAAGTAAATGGTAACGAAAGAAGTATATTGCTGGCAGAACGTTTGGTGCTTAACTGTATGCAACGAATGAGCGGAATTGCAACCGCCACCCGTCATTATGCTGACCTGATAAAAAACACCCATACCCGTTTGCTCGATACCCGAAAAACAACCCCTGGCATGAGATTGCTTGAAAAATGGGCTGTACGGCTGGGAGGCGGACATAACCACCGGATCGGATTATATGACATGATTCTTTTGAAAGACAATCATGTTGACTATGCCGGAGGAGTACGGGAGGCTATTCTGTCAACAAAAAAGTATCTTGCAGAAACAAAGAAAGATCTGAAAGTGGAAATTGAAGTACGTAATTTATCAGAGCTGAGTGAAGTGCTGGAAACGGGCCATGTAAACCGTATATTGCTTGATAATTTTAATCCTGCCGATCTTAAAAAGGCTGTTGACCTTATAGGCACTCGGTATGAAACGGAAGCATCAGGGGGAATAACGGAATCAAATATTCGGGGTTACGCTGAAACCGGGGTCAATTTTATCTCGGTAGGAGCGCTGACGCATAGTATTAAAAGTCTTGACATGAGCCTGAAGGCTGTAAAATGATACCACCAAAAGAAGATAAAGTAGTTGCCTTCATTAAAAGAAGCTTTCCGTTTCAGCTTTACCGAAAGTGGTCGGCAAAAATACATCCTCCGGGACTGGAAGGGGTGAGCTTGTATGACACAAGTGCCTTTTTCTATCACGGTGTAGATAAAGGTTCTATTCCATCCAGAGCCTCGGCAATGGCATTTAGTTTTTTTCTGGCCATCTTCCCCACCATTATCTTTCTGTTTACGCTTATTCCTTATATCCCCATTCATAATTTTCAGGTGCAACTGATGCATCTGATTAAAAACATTATGCCCCCCGCCTCTTTTGCCGCTGCAGAAGAAACATTGTTGGATATTGTAACCAAACAACATGGCAAACTGTTGTCTGTAGGTTTTATCACCGCGCTCTATTTCAGCACCAATGGGTTCAGCTCCATGATCACTGCTTTCAACACCAGCTATCATACTTCCGAAACCCGTAACTTTTTTCAGCAACGGCTGGTATCATTTATGCTTGTCATCATTTTCTCCGGCCTCCTTACCGTTGCTATTGGTCTTATGGTGGGCAGTGACCATATTACTAAACTCATCATACCCAAAGGGCACTGGGCTTTTTATTTCATCAAATCCACCCACTGGATCATACTTACAGCGTTACTCTTCTCCGTTATTTCTTTCTGTTTTTATCTCGGACCCGCATCTAAGTCGGGCTGGAAATTCGTTTCTGCCGGTTCCACACTGGCCACAATCCTTTGTGCGCTTACCTCTCTTGGATTCGGTTATTATGTAGGCCATTTTGGAAAATACAATAAGGTATACGGTTCTATTGGCACATTGCTTATTGTATTGATGTGGATCTATGTCAACTGTTTTGCCCTGCTTATCGGGTTTGAATTCAATGCCGGCATACACTCGGCCAAACGCAGAAAGCAAGCCCTTGCCAATGCCAACAGGAGCTAAGATAATTTTGTATCTTTCGCGCTGCCATTGCTGATATCCATGATGAAAAATTACACCTGTTGTATACTCCTCCTGTTGGTGAGCGCCAATTTATTAATTGCCCAGCCAGCCGATAATTACCGCTCCACTCAAAATCCGCTTTACTGGAAAAACAGAAAACCTTTTGAAGGATACTGGCAACAGGATGTACATTATACCATCAAAGCGTCGGTAGATGAAAAAACAGATATTATTACCGGCAGCGAAGAACTTACTTACTGGAACAACTCTCCTGATACGCTTGCTTTCGTATACTTCCACCTTTATCAGAATGCTTTTCAACCCGGCTCGTATACGGATAAACTACATAAAGCCAATAATTTCCCGGTTCGCTACGGTCGATATGAATCGCAGGGACTCGGAACAACGATTTCGAAAATCCAGCTGGATGGACAAACCCTGAAAACAGAACTGGACAATACCATTCTGAAAGTTTTTCTTCCTTCTCCTTTGAAACCGGGTGAGTCCATAAAATTCAATATCGACTTCCAGACTTATTTTGACAAAGGAGGCAATATACGCCGGAGGATGAAAATGTTTAATGCTTATGGTTTCAAGCATTACGACGGAGCTCATTGGTATCCCCGTATATCGGTATACGACCGCAAACAGGGCTGGGATACCGATCAGCATCTGACGCGCGAATTCTATGGCGACTTCGGAAGTTTTGATCTGGAGCTGACTTTTGCCAATGATTTTGTGGTTGAAGCCACGGGCTTGCTTCAGAATGAACAGGAAGTATTGCCTCAGGCATTACGCGATTCGCTTGATATCAAACGTTTCAAGGGCAAGGTGTGGGAATCGCCAGTAAGCTTTCACATTAAACCAGATGGAACACGAAAGACCTGGAAATTTCATGCCGAAAATGTTCATGACGTAGCATTCACCGCCGATCCTACCTATCGCATTGGAGAAGTAGTATGGAACGGCATCATCATTCGTGCCCTGGCACAGGAACCGCATGCCGGACGCTGGCAAAATGCAGCTGCTTTCACAGCCAATGTAATACGTACCTATTCACAGGACTTTGGCTTGTATGCGTATCCTAAAATGTCGGTATGTGATGCACAGGACGGTATGGAATACCCTATGCTTACTCTGGATGGAGGATTTGATCCCGATTTCCACCCCCTTATTGCTCATGAAGTAGGACACAACTGGTTTTTTGGTATGGTAGGAAGCAACGAAACATACCGGGCCATGATGGACGAAGGTTTTACTCAGTTTCTCGACTCCTGGGCTCTGCTTAAACTGGATGGCCCTACCGAGCCTTCTTTAATGGTGCCAAAATCTGATTATGTAAAGCGACACCTGAAACCGACTAATACTTTAAACGCAGAAGTATACAACCGTTATATTTTTGATGCGGCAAAGGGTGATGAAACAACCCTGAATACACACAGCGATCATTTTAACAGTGCACTTCGTCACGGAGGAGGATACAGTCAGGTATATGCCAAAACAGCCACCATGCTTTGGAATCTGCAATATGTGCTGGGAGATGAATTATTCCAGAAATGTATGCAGCATTATTTTAATCAGTGGAAATTTTGCCATCCTTATCCGGAAGATTTCAGAAACTCCGTTATCCAGTTTTCTCATGTGGATCTGAACTGGTTTTTTGATGAATGGATAGAAACACCTTTTACGATAGACTACGCTGTGAAAGGCGTACATAAAGGGAAAGCCGATAATGAGTATATCGTCACCATCAGCCGGAAAGGGCGGATGCAGATGCCTATCGATTTTACTATTTATGATAAGAATGGAAAAAGTTATTCCTATTATATACCCAATACATGGTTTGAGAAAAAAACCAATGCAACCATACTTCCCCGCTGGATAGGATGGGATAAACTGCAGCCCGAATACCAGGCCCATGTTATTATACCCGGAGGGATCAAGGACGTGGTGATTGATACCACTACCCGCCTGGCTGATGTATATATGCTGGATAACAGTCTCAAACTGCCTTATAGCTATAATATAGATTCTAAGGTGTATAATGTCCCTGATTGGAAACAGTACGAATTAACGTACCGGCCCGATGTCTGGTTTAATAATTACGACGGCATTAAATTTGGATTGAACCTCAGCGGCAATTATATGAATTACCGCCACATATTCGATGCCACTGTATGGTACAACACCGCCCTTTTTCAGCAGCCGCTTCCTGCCGGATCATCCATCGACAAGTTTGATTTTATTTCCTGGAGGTTTCAGTACAAAACAGCCACGGATAAATTCGTAAAACGGTCCGATATTTTTGTTGCTTCCCGTTTTCTGGACGGACTGGTTGACAATTCAGCCGGTTTCGAATTCAAGGATAAGAGTATGAAAACGCAGTGGTATATCAATTTCAAATCCATGTACCGCCCTGATCTGTCTTCGCTCACCTATCTTCTTTATCCCGGAGAATGGATTTACAATAAATTCAATAATACCATCAATCTGGGGGTAAATCACAATTACAATTACAAAAGCGGATCTGGAACATTAAGCATGAGCCTTCGCTCCAGCACGCTGGGAAGCGACTATGACTTCTCGACCATTAATCTGACTCATATCAACCGTCAGGATCTTGGAAAGAAACTAAAACTGAGCACCCGCTTCTTTATTCAATATGGTACCGGGTCTGATATCCCGGCAGAATCTTCGTTATTTCTTGCCGGTGGAAGTCCGGAAGATATGATGGAAAACAAATTTGTCCGTTCAACCGGTTTCGTGCCTACCGACTGGACAGGCTATGGAGGAGGCACCAATCATTTTCAGTATGGAGGAGGACTCAATCTTCGCGGTTACGCCGGTTACCTGGCTCCGCGACTGATGAATGACGGTACCGAACGCGATGTATATAAAGGTATCAGCGGCGCCAGTGTGAGCGGAGAACTGGAATTCCAAAAGTTTTTTTCGGGAATA
>Ga0210396_10000434_pt1 | contig 56156 bp, 39 predicted proteins | sample IncBWH17OmetaG_FD_155466 | JGI IMG/M metagenome (GOLD analysis project Ga0210396, IMG submission 155466) | Forest soil microbial communities from Barre Woods Harvard Forest LTER site, Petersham, Massachusetts, United States - Inc-BW-H-17-O ... | reverse complement strand
CGCCACGCGAGCAAAGGGCAGGAGTCCGACCTCGGCCATCGTCCCTCCTGCCTCATCAGAAAACACCGCAAGCCTTTTCTTGTCGACTGCTACCAACAAAAACTGTGCCGAGGATGTCAACAGAGCCCAAGTGTTGCAAACAAAAGACTTACGGAAAAGCTAACTCCTTTACCTGCAACACTTACAAAAAACCGGGGGTGGGTCCGTCTTTAACGTTCCAACATTCAAACGTTCAAACGTTCAACAGTCCGTCTCTATTCTTTTCACTTCCTTGCTCGCTCTTTGCGCTCTTTGCCCAAAGAGCGTTTCACAACTCTATTGCATTCAGTCAGTTCCACACTCTTTCTCAAAAAAGGGGGGTGTATGCGGGGACCAACATCAAATTCTTAAAGTCGTACTTGAAGTCTGTACTAGCGGACCTGAAAGGTGTCGGACTCCTCCTCCCGCTTTTCGTTCCCCAACGGAACACTGTCAACTGTGGACTGTCAGCTCTTTCCGCCGCCACCGGTGCTATCATGCGGAAGAAATGTAAAACGAGCTACTTATGACTGAAAACTACTCCCCATTCGCCACCGTCGAGGAAGCCGTCGAAGAGATTCGCCAGGGCCGCATGATCGTCCTCGTGGACGACGAGGACCGCGAAAACGAAGGCGACCTCACCATGGCCGCCGAAAAGATCACCCCGGACGCCATCAACTTCATGGCCAAATTCGGCCGCGGCCTGATCTGCCTGCCGCTCACGGAAGAGCGCTGCGACGAGCTCCACCTCCCGCTCATGTCGCCGATCAACACCTCCGTCCACGGCACCGCGTTCACGGAAGCAGTTGACGCGCGCGTCGGTGTCACCACCGGCATCAGCGCTTCCGACCGCGCCATTACCATCCTTACCGCCATCGATCCAAAGACGAAGCCGCAGGATCTCGCGCGTCCCGGCCATATTTTTCCGCTGCGCGCGCGCAATGGCGGCGTCCTCGTCCGCGCCGGCCAGACCGAAGCTTCCGTGGATCTCGCGCGCATCGCCGGGCTGACTCCCGCCGGCGTCATCTGCGAAATCATGGGCGAAGACGGCACCATGTCCCGAGTGCCGCAGCTCATCGAGTTCTGCCGGGAACACCACTTGAAGATGCTCACGGTCGCGGACCTCATCCGCTACCGCATGCAGCACGAACGCTACGTCCGCCGCGTCGCCGAAGCCGTTCTTCCCACGCGCTACGGCGATTTCCGCATGATTGCCTATTCGAGCGACGTGGACCACGACCAGCACATCGCTCTCGTGCGCGGCGAACTTGTTGGCGCGGAGCCGGCCCTCGTCCGCGTGCACTCGCATTGCCTAACGGGGGACGTCTTTGGTTCCACCGCCTGCGATTGCAGCGAACTCGTTTCCCGCTCGCTCGCCGCCATCGCCAAGGAAAATCGCGGCGTCTTCCTTTATCTCCACCACACCGGACGCGGCTTCAGCGTGGACGCGCCTGGGGAGCCCGGCGTGCTCCCGCAAATTCATTTTCATAAGCGCGGCCAGCTCGACCGCGAGCCAGCCCGCCAGCGCATGGTCCAGCACGAAAGCGGCATCGGCGCGCAAATCCTGATCGATCTCGGCCTCAAGGACATTCGCGTCCTCACCAACCACCCGAAAAAAGTAGTCGCCCTCGAAGGCTACGGCATCCGCATCGCCGACCAAGTCCCTTTGCGCATCGATCAACCCAAACCCACCCACCAAACCCTATGAACTCGCACACTTCACCCACTTCGAGGCCTACTCCTAGGTCTGCCTCTACCTCGAGCTTCAGCTTCAGCTCAAGCTCTATGTGTCATTCCGAGCGCAGCGAGGAACCTGCTTTTTCTTCAGGCGTCAAGCATGGCGGCGAGGCTCGCCTCGCCAGTCGCACAGCTTCGCCGCCCGTCATTCCGAACGAAGCAGGCCGATTTTCTCTTCCGCTTTCGCTCCCGCGAAAGCGTCGGCCTGCGGATGTGAGGACCGCCGCCCCATCGCGCGCTTTTTGCGCGATGAATCTCTCTTATGATTCGACTGGTGGCTCAGTTGGTTCGCTATCAGGTGGGTCTGCTGCGGCAGGTGTTGTCGCTTTCGGCGGCGCATTCGCCGGCGCTCTGGGCTTCGCGCACCCCGAACACGCTTTTGCGGGAGTCGTGTGCTGCACTCCGGGCTTCCCGACAGTCAAGTACTTGCGCATTTTTTCGAGGCGCTTGGGGCCAAGGCCGCGAATCGCCAGCAAATCGTCCACGCTCTTGAACGCGCCATACGACTTGCGCATCTGCAAAATCTTGTCCGCCGTCGCCGGCCCGATCCCCGGCACCAACTGCAACTGCTCCGAATTCGCCGTATTAATGTTGACCGGCTGCGCCGGCGGCTTTTTCTTCCCGGCAAAAGCCGCTGGTGAAAACAGCAGGCCGCTGAAAAGAATAGGCAGGAACAACCGCGCACAAAGGAGTCGTGACGTCATTACCGGGGAATAATACTCCCGGTAGTTATATTAATCAATAACTATAGAAGTGCGCCATCAATCCAAACGCTTGCCCTGCGCGTCGAAAACTTCGAGCTCGCCAAAAAGTTGGGCTTGCGATTCGATTTGCGCGCGGTCGCCGACCACGACGATTTGCATGTTCGGCGAATCCAGGTACTTTCCTGCCGTCGCGAGCAAGTCGTCGGGAGTGAGCGCGCGGACTTTTTGCCGATAGGTTTCGAGATAATCGTCGGGCAATTCGTTCAACGCCACGTTGGAGAATTGCGAGAGCAGGCCATCCTGCGTGGCGAGGCCCATGGAAAAAACACCGCTCAAATAATTCTGCGCATCGGCCAGTTCCGCCTCTGGAACCGGCAGCGAACGCAGCTTGTCCATCTCGTAGAAAATCTCCGTAAGCGAAGCCGCCACAACATCGTTGCGCACCGCAGCCGAAACGGAAAAGTAGCCATGCTGGCGCAGCGCGCTGACGCCGCTGCGCGGGCTGTACGTATAGCCCTTGTCCTCGCGAATATTCATCACCAGTCGCGAGTTGAACGCTCCGCCATACAAGCTATTAGTGAGCCCCAGCTTCACCCAGTCCGGATGCTTGCGCGTGATCGCATGACAGCCTGCAACAATTTGCGTCTGCACCGCGCCGGGCACGTGCACGAGATAAACGCGCCGCCCGCGCGGATTCGCTGGGGCTGCAGCCATTCTTGATTCAGGTTTTTTGCCGGTCCATGCGCCAAACACTTTTTCGATGTTTTTCAACATCGCTTGCGGATCGAAATCTCCTACGAGGATGAGCAGCCCGTTTCCTGGCGTGTACGATTCGCGGTACACCGTTTGTAAATCTTCGCGCTTGTATGCTGCCACTTGTTGCTCTGTTGGAGAAACTTGCGCGTATGGGTGCGCGCCGAACAGAACTTTTCGCAAGCGTTCGCCGGCCAGGAATCCGGGTTGCGTGCGTTCCAGCTTTACTTCCTCCAGTTTTTGGCGGCGTTCGCGTTGGAATTCGGCTTCGGAAAACGCGGCTTCCCGCGCCAATTCGTTCACCAAACCGAGAAGCGGTTCCGCAAATTCCGACAATCCGGCAAACGAAATTGCGCTGGTGTCCATTCCGGCTGCGGAAGAAAGATCGGCGCCGATGCGCCGCAAATCCTCTTCAATCTGGCGGCTCACGCGCTTCGCTGTTCCCGTTCGAACGACGGTGGCGGTCATTTCCGCGAGCCCAGGCGCGCGATCCGCAACCGCAGCGTTGCCCGAGCGGAAAAAGAGTTCGCCGTGAAATTTTGGGATGGTATGCGACTCCGCGAGAATCACTTCGAGGCCGTTCGAAAGCTGCGTCTTGGTGCGCTTCGGCCAAGTCACCGCGCGTTCCGCGGAAAGCCCCGGCACGCCTGCCGCCATTTCCACCGTGCGCGTCGCCATCACGCGGCCTCCTTAGTGCTGGCCTTCAATGGAGTTCGGAAGACAATGGCGCGTTTTTCATTTCGCAGGTATTTTTTCGCGGCGGCCTGGATTTCCTCGCGCGTTACGGCAAGAAATCCGTCGAGGATGGTGTTCACGAGTTGCGGCTCGTTGTCAAAAAGAGTGAAGCACGCCAGCAGATGCATCAGTCCGTACTTCGGCATGGAGCCGCCACGGCCTCCCTCGAGCGTCGCGTAATAATCCGAACGCCATTTCACTTTGAGTTGTTCCAACTCATCCGCGCTGATGCCGTGCTCTCGCAATTCGCGAATCACGGCATCAAATGCCGCCAGGGTGGCGTCACTGGAATACTCCGGCTTGTGCATGATCTTCGTGGTCATCTGCGTGGGTCCGTTGTATCCGAAAATGTCGTCAATGCCGCCGTCAGCATCCACGGCAATTTGTTTTTCCAGGACCAGTTCGCGATACATTCGTCCCGCCCTTCCGCCGTGGAGCGCCTGGTCGAGCAGCGCCATCGCGTACCAATCGGCCGTCCGGCGCTTCGGCATTCCGTAACCGATGGCCATGGCGGGCAGCGTCCCGAATTTTTCTTCCACGTTGCCGCGCCGCTCTTCGTTCTGCCCCGGTTCGCTTGGATCCGCGAAGGGCGGAGCTGCTCCGGCGGGAATATTGCCAAAATATTTTTCCGCCAGCGCGAGGCCATCTTCCCCTTTCACGTCACCGAGAATCAGCAGCACCGCATTGTTCGGGACGTAGTATGTTTTGAAAAATGCCTGCACGTCCTTCAGGTCCGCGGCGTCGAGATCGGCGAAATCGCCGTAAAAGTTGTGGGCGTTGGCCCAATTGCGGAAGGCGACCGGCGGCATGTCCAGCCATGGAAATCCGCCATACGGCTGGTTCATCACGTTCACGCGGACTTCCTCTTTCACGACGTCGCGCTGATTTTTCAGGTTCTCGTCGTCCACTTTCAATGCGCGCATGCGGTCGGCTTCGAGCCAGAGTACGCGTTCCAGCGCGTTAGACGGCACCGCTTCGTAATAGTTTGTTACGTCGTATGAAGTGGAGCCGTTCAGCGTGCCGCCGCTCGAATTGATCAGCTTGATATGCTGCATCTTCGGCGCGTTCGCCGAGCCCTGGAACATCATGTGTTCGAACAGGTGCGCGAAGCCGCTCCTGCCCTGCGGCTCGAGGCGGAATCCAATTTTGTAATACACGCCAACGGTGACGACCGGCGCGGTGGTATCCGGCGCGATCACCACTTTCAATCCGTTTGCCAGCGTTTTACTTTCGATTGCAACCTGTAGTCGTTTCACGCGTTGCTCCCCATGGCGTTTGCCTTTGCTTTTTTCCCTTCCGAAAGTTTCCCCAATTCCGCGAGCATCCCGGCCACATCTTTCGCAAGCACGCGCGCGGCCAGCCGGTTCAGCGCTTCATAGGCAGCAGCGAATTCCGGCGCACATTCGCGCAACGCGGCCAAATGCGCCTTCACCACTTTATAATCGCCGCGCGAAAGCGGTCCCGTCCACGCTGCGCGCGGTCCCAAGCGTTCCATATTATCGAGCACTTGCCGCGTTAGTGGCAAAAGCGCGCGCAGCGCTTCGCCGCGTTTCATTCCGAGGGAAATCAACAATTGCATGGCGGCTTCTTCGACTGCTAGAACGTTTCCGGCGGCCATTGCCGCTGTCGCGTGGTACAAGGCCTTTTTCTCTCCCGCGATTCGAACGGCGGAACCGCCGAGGCAACGTGCCATTTGACGCGCCACGCGAACGGCCTGCGTGTCTCCCTCCACCGCAAACACTCTTCCTTCCAGCGAAGGAACGGAAATTCCGCTAAACGATTGTAAAGGATGCATCGAACCAACGGTCGCGCCCTGGGCTTTCACGTCTTTCAACACGCTCGAATCCAATGCGCCGCTGGTATGAAGCACCACTTTTCCGCGCAACTCTTCCGCGCCGATGCGCGCGAGCTCCTGCGCAACCGGTGCGATTTCGTCATCCGGCGTGGTGATCAGGATCACGCGCGACGCGAGGATTTGGCGCGTCGTTCCGGCGTGGGCTTTTCCTGCTCCGATGAAGCGAACTGCCTTCCGCGCGTTCCCTTCGCTGCGCGCGACGACGGCGCCGATTTTCCATCCTAACTCGCGCAACCGGCGTCCCAATGCGCGTCCCACGCGCCCGGCCCCGACGATAGCCAGCGTCTTTTCCATCTCGTGTTAGCATAACCTGAGGTTGACGCCGACACCAATTTCCATGCATCTTTTCGGACTCGTACTTTTTGGATTCATCGCGTTTTTCTGGCTCACTCATGGTCTTCGTGTCGCCTATGGCGCGACTCAACTTCCCTGGCTGAAAGATTTTGCCCCTGCTCCTCATGCGGCTTGTCCGCGAATCTCATTACTCTTTGCCGCCCGCGATGAGGAAGAAAAACTTCCGGCGGCGCTCGCCACGCTCATGGAAATTGATTACCCGAATCTCGAAGTGATCGCCGTGGACGACCGTTCGAATGATTCCACGGGGCGCATCCTTGACGAATTTTCGGCCGCGCATCCGCGGCTCCGCGCCGTGCACGTCGCGGAACTGCCGCCGGGGTGGCTGGGCAAACCGCATGCGCTGCAGAAAGCGTTCGAAGTTTCCACCGGCGATTGGTTGCTGTTCACCGACGCCGATGTGCGTTTCCAGCCGGATGCGCTTCGCCGTGCCGTCGCACTTGCAGCGCAGCGCAAACTGGATCATCTCACGCTCTTTGGTGACGTGGAGATGATCGGTTTTTGGGAGAAGGTGCTCATCACTTTTTTTGCCTTTATGTTTCAGCTGGCCAGCGATCCGCACCGCGTGAGCAATCCCCATTCGCAATTCTATGTGGGAGTCGGCGCATTTCAACTTTTGAAGCGCTCGACGTATGAAGCCAGCGGAACCCATCGCCGCCTGGCCCTGGAGGTGATTGATGACATGAAGCTCGGAAAAATCATCAAGCAGTCCGGTTTTCGTTCCGGAGTCGGAATCGCGCAGGAGAGCGTGGTGGTTCGCTGGCACGCGGGGGTAGGCAATCTGGTTCGCGGGGTGACCAAGAATTTTTTTGCAGCGGCCGGCTACAGCCTGCCGTTCGTGGCCGTGGCCGTCGCGGGGGTTCTGCTGATGAACATCACGCCATTCCTCGGTGTGCTCTTCGGCCACGGTTGGATTCGCGCGCTGGCGGCGGCTTCGCTTGTCATTCTGGTCTTCTTCCACACTGCAATCGCGGTCACCATGCGCGTCTCGCCGCTGTACGCGCTGACGCATCCACTGGGCGCCTTGCTCATGATTTACATGCTGCTGCGGTCGACGGTGGTCACGCTGAAGCAAGGCGGAATCGTCTGGCGCGATACGTTTTATCCGCTCGACGAACTCAAGCGTGGCGTGGTTTAGCTCGCTGATTCGGCTGCCGCGGGCGGCGCTCCCACGGAAAACATACCGGCCAAATCTTTCTGCTTCAGCGAGCGGATGCGGTCGCGCAATTGCGCGGCCTTTTCAAATTCGAATTTCTTGGCGGCTTCGCGCATCTGCGTTTCGAGCTGCTGCAACATTTCGGCGAGTTGCTTTTCGCTTTTGATGCCGGACGCAGCGGCATCGAGGCTCACCTCATCCAAGGGCACGGTCACGTAATCGGCTTCGACGATTTTGGCCAGCTCCATGTCCACGGACTTGATGATGGACATCGGGGTGATGTTGTTTTCCTTGTTGTAGGCGACTTGCTTTGTGCGGCGCCGGCTGGTTTCGTCAATGGCCTGGTTCATGGAATCCGTCCGGCGGTCGGCGTAGAGAATGGCGCGGCCTTCGATGTGGCGGGCGCAGCGGCCGATGGTTTGAATCAGCGATGTATTGCTGCGCAAGAAGCCTTCCTTGTCCGCATCCAGAATCGCCACCAGGGAAACTTCCGGTAAATCCAAGCCTTCGCGCAACAGGTTGATGCCAATCAGAACGTCAAATTCGCCACGCCGCAAGTCGCGCAGAATCTTGATGCGGTCGAGCGTTTCCACTTCCGAATGCAGGTAGCGGCACTTCACGCCAATTTCGGAAAAATACTCGGAGAGGTCTTCGGCCATGCGTTTGGTGAGCGTGGTCACGAGGACACGTTCGTTTTTTTCCGAGCGCACACGAATTTCTTCCAGGAGGTCGTCCACCTGGCCCTTCACGGGGCGAATTTCCACTTGAGGATCCACCAGGCCGGTGGGGCGAATCACTTGCTCCACCACGACGCCGCCTGCCTTGGTCAATTCGTACGGGCCGGGCGTGGCGGAGACGTAGACCACTTGATTCATGCGGTGTTCGAATTCTTCGAAGGTCAGCGGGCGGTTGTCCAGCGCCGAGGGCATGCGAAAGCCGTAGTCCACTAGAGTTTGCTTGCGGGAGCGGTCGCCGTTGAACATGCCGCGGACCTGGCCGACAGTCTGGTGGGATTCGTCAATGAACATCAGAAAATCCTGCGGGACGTAGTCGAGCAGCGTGGGAGGCGCTTCTCCAGGCAGACGACCGCTCAAATGGCGCGAGTAATTTTCGATGCCGTGACAATAGCCGATGGTGCGCATCATCTCGATGTCAAACATGGTGCGCTGCACGACGCGCTGGGCTTCGACGAATTTTCCCTGCTTCTCCATTTCCTTCTTCCACCACCACAGCTCTTCCTGAATGCTCACGATGGCGCGGTCGCGCTGCTCCTGGGGCATCACGTAGTGCGTTTTGGGGTAGATGGGCACGCGCGTCAAGTCTTCCTGGCCGGCGCGCACTTCGCCGGTCAGGGGATCGATTTGGCGGAGCGCGTCAATCTGGTTGCCCCACATTTCGATGCGGTAGCCCTGGTCTTCATAGGTGGGATAAATTTCGATGGTGTCGCCGCGCACGCGAAATGTTCCGCGTCGCAAGTCTTCGCTGCGGTCGTACTGAATGTCCACAAAGCGGCGCAGCAGCGCCTCGCGTGGGATTTGCTGGCCCTTCTCCAGCATGACGAGCATTCCGTAGTAGGCTTCGGGCGAGCCGAGGCCGTAGATGCAGGAGACGGAGGCGACGATGACGACGTCGCGTCGCTCGAAGAGCGAGCGCGTGGCGCTCATGCGCAGCTTGTCGAGCTCGTCGTTGATGGTGGCTTCCTTATCAATGTAAATGTCGGCGGATGGAACGTAGGCTTCGGGCTGATAGAAATCGTAGTAGCTGACGAAGTATTCGACGGCGTTTTCGGGAAAAAATCCTTTGAATTCGTGATAGAGCTGAGCGGCGAGCGTTTTGTTGTGGGCCAAAACCAGCGCGGGGCGGTTGGCCTCTTCGATCAGCTTGGCCATGGTGAACGTCTTGCCGGAACCGGTGACGCCAAGGAGCACCTGGTGCTTTTCACCAGCTTCGAGGCCGCGAGTGAGCTGCTCGATGGCCGCGGGCTGATCGCCGCGCGGCTGATAGCTGCTGTGCAGCTTGAAATTCATGGAATGAGTCTCCTGCCGGTCCGGTGGCCACCGCCGAAACCTTCATTATACTCCGGCATGCAAATTCTCGCCTCTTGCTGGGAGAAGGGGGAGGCGTGTTGCTTTCCGATTGCCCGACTTACGGGGATCTGGCCCTAGTCGAATGGTTTGAATGGTTTTATCTGCGCTTTCTCTTTGCGTGAGTGTGCCAAAGTGGGCAGACGGAGACCCGCGAATTAGCTAGTGTCAAGGGGCGGTTCAGTAGAGTGCTCGGAACGATTCTGAGAGCTTCATCGGCCCAATTCTCTAAAAAAGTGTCAATACGTCTAAAGCTATGCACGTCTACCGCTTGCACATTCTGGCCGCCGCCCGATTTCGCTTGCCTTCGCTTGCGTTCTGCGCCCTCGCCCTGGCCGGTTGCGTGGGACAGGTCGCCATGACTCCGCCGCCGGCCGCTCAGAGCGTGCGGTTTGGGCACGTCTTTATTGTCGTGGAGGAAAACGCCAATTACGCCGACGTCATCGCTAATCCCTCGATGCCCTACTTGAATGGCCTCGCCAATCAGTACGGCCTCGCGGCGAACTACTTTGCGAACGCGCATCCGTCGATTCCAAACTATTTCAAGCTCACCACCGGAGATATTCTTACACTCATCGACGCCTCGACGCCGCGCAGCTTCCCTGTCTCCGCAGAAAATGTTGTCCGAGACCTCGTCGCCGCGGGCAAAACCTGGAAGTCTTACGCCGAAGATATCCCATCGGTCGGCTATACCGGCGGCGACACCGGGCTGTACGCGGTCCGTCATAATCCGCTCGCCTATTTCACCGACGTGCAAAACGATGCCAAGCAAGTGCAAAACCTGGTGCCGTTCACTCAATTCGCCGTCGATCTCAACGCATCCGGTCTTCCCGACTATTCCTTCATCGTTCCCAATCTTTGCGACGACGCGCACGACTGCGCACTCAGCAACGCCGATGCCTGGTTGAAGAACAACATAGACCCGCTCATTCACAGTCCGCAGTTTCAGACCGATGGTTTGCTGGTCATCGTGTTCGACGAGGCCGACACTCTGGACCTCACTTCCGGTGGGGGCCACGTAGCCGTGGTCGTAGTCAGCCCACTTGGCAAGCGCGCATACAAATCCATCGCCTTCTACCAGCATCAAAGCGTCCTTCGCCTGATGCTCGAAGGCCTCGGCGTAACCAAACTCCCCGGAGATGCGGCCAGCGCCCCAGCCATGTGGGAATTTTTTAACGCGCCATAGAACACGATTGGAACGCCCCGTGCCTCGCATCTCCCTAGCAAGCTCCGGTGCAACGCGAGGCGGCGAAATTAGGAGTAGCGTTTAAGTCCCCGCTGTAGTTCCATTCCCGAGGTGAACAATGAAGCGTTTAGTTCCAATTCCCAGCGGGTTTGTCGATCATCTGAAACAAGCTAGAGAGACAGGCATCGGTTATCAGGTTGTCTCCGTGGAGCTGAAGAACGGCAGATCTTTTGATCAGGTCCTCACGAGCGAGGGCTGCATTATAGAGGTGCGGGGTTGCAAGGAAATTCCGTTTGCGGCCGACGACATCACATCGGTGAGAGTCAATCACAAGCGTTGGAATTTCAGAGATGGGTCCGACGCACGCAGCAAGAGCAGGGCTGCGAGCGCTTGATCACTTGGTCGATGGAAGTATTTGAGGCAGAAACGCGTACGTGTTGCGAAGAGTGCTTGCAGCGTTGAGTCAAGGGTGATTTGGCGGCGTGCCATTGACTAGCAGGATTTCGGCGTGGCTCTTGGCGTCCACTTGATAGTGCACGCGGTTTGAGCCGTCGGATTTCGCTACCGTGACGTCCATGTGCTGGGTGGCTTCTTCGGTGGCGCGGACGACCAGGCCGGTTTGCAGGGAAATGTAGGTGAAGGTTTCGTTGGTGCCTTGGGCAGTGCCGGTGGTTTTGAGGTCGTGGAGCTTGAAATCCTCGGGAGTGGCGTCTTTCGGTGAGGAGTTTTGTTTCAAGGTCGCAGTGGTCAAGAGCACGGCGCAGCTGTCGCCAGCGCCCGCTGCGGTTGAAACTTCTCCTGCGTTCGAAAGCTGGCCGGCGCGGCAGGGTTCATTTTTTACGTACTGCGATTCGCGCTGCCAATTCAGCGAGGCGATGGGCGAAGGGGACTGTTCCGGTTGCTCGGACTTCCATCTGTCGCCGATTTTCGCGCCGTCGGCTGGGAGCGTCCAGGCCACGGCGAAGCGCGCCACCCATTCTTGCCAGGCTTGTTGCAGCTCGGGAGAGAGGGAGTCCAAGCCGGTGACTTGCCGCACGAGGCCGTCTAAGAAAATTGTAAATTCGATGCTCTTTTCGGGGGGATCCTCGCGCGGCGGCGGCGCTTTGGAGTCTTTGTTGACAGGCTTCTTCAATGCCGAATCCGAATCAAGGATGCGGAAATGACCACGCGCATGAACTGCTGCTTTGCCGTTTCCTTGCTGTACATCTAATACGTCGACCGTGAACAATCCATGCGCGTCCATTTGGGCGGCGTTCGGCGCCATGGGAGCGGTCACGGTGCTTTCCGTCTTTACGGTTTTGTCGCTGCGAAAGCGAATCAGGTAGGTGATTTTCTGGCCCGGTTGCAGTTTGGGGAGGAGGCTGGTGCGTTTTTCCCCGGCGGCCACAGCGGTCAGCGCAAGAGCAAACATTGCGGCGATCCATGGAAGAGCGTGCTTCATGTCAGAGGCCAAGACTCCTGGGTCTGGAATGTGGAACGCACTTGCGCCATGGCGTCCCTTTCATGCATCGTTTGAAATTCAGTCCGCGGGCTGGCGAACGCTCAGCTTTTCCACAGAGACCTTTGGTCCATCCAATGGGCCCAAAATTTTCAGCACGTGTCCGAGTCCGGAGTCTGTCAATTTGCGATCCTTGCTCTTCCGAGTGCTTGCCGTTTCGATGGCCAAGTCCGCGTCGCGCCCGAAGCTGAGCGTTCCGTTGACCAGCGTCCATTCCTCGCCGCCGTCCAATCGAAGTTCGTCGAGCAAGATGCTGCGATCCTTCAAGCGGAACGCGCCTTCGCCTTTTATCCAGCGCGAAATTCCGGTGTGTGCGGCTCCATCCGCGACGCTGGCGTTCACGTCCCAGCCGCGAAATTCGACTTTGCTCAAATGAATATCGCCGCGCCCCGCTAGTTTTGCCAGCAATTCTTCGCGGCCCACGCCGGCGGTTTTCAATTGCAGAGTTCCGGAAGCTGCGCCGGCCAGGCGTTCGGCGACGCGGCCGGTTCCGGGCAGTTGGGCGAGGTTCACGCGGTCCAGCTCCGCTGAAATTTCGTAGACAGGGCGCGGCAAAAACTTCGCGTCTATTTTCGCGCGAACTTTTCCGCCGGCCCATTCCGCGCTAGCGTCGTTCACCTCCAATTGCAAATCGTGGAGCGAACCCCTGGCGTGGAGATTTTCCAGCTTCAACTTCTCGATGGTCAATTGCGCTACGTTAAGCTCGCCTTCGGCGTTTACGCGACGCACTAATTCGCTCGCGGGCGCGCTCGGGGCCGAGCCGCCCAGCAGTGAGGGCAACAAGCGTTGCAGCCAGCCCGGCCGCGCTCGCGGCCCGACCCAGCGATCGAGTTCCGAAGCATCCAACTGGTCTCCGTTTAAATGAAAGGTCCATTTCGGCGCGGCGTCGCCGTCTTCTACGGGAGATTCCTCGATGTCTCCCGCCCATGTTCCGCCAAACGCTTCCACCTTCATCAAATGCGCGATGTGACGTCCGCCGGTCCAATCCAATGCGCCATCGGAAATTTTCAAGGGCTGGTTCAATCCGGCAACGGTAAGATTTGCTTTGCTGAAAGCGATTCTGCCGTTCCATTTGCCGCGGAAAGGCTTTTCCCATTCCCATTTCGTGGCGGCGCTGGCTTGCCCGTTCAATTCCCAGCCGTGATTGAGCGGGTGACCAAACGCCGCGGAAAGCTTCAAAAAATCCTCGACCTTGGAGATATTGCCTTCGATGCTGAGGCCACCGGCCTGGCTGCGCAAGTCTTGGGCGAGGGTGAGGTCCGCAGCGTTTTCCAGCGGCGGCATGGCCTTGCGTTTCTTCTGCCCCGGTGCGTCGCGATTTTCCTCTCCGAGTGCGACGCGTACGGGGCCGAGCACCAGCAGCGAGCGATCGCGTCCGCCGCTGACTGGCCCGATTCGAAGCGGCTCTGTGAAGCCCGGGACTTTGACGATCCCTCCGTTGCTGGACAACGCCGCCGATTGCAAAGCTAGAGGCCATCCGCTCAGGATCATTCCACCGGTAAAATATTGCTCCGCGGTAATTTCTTCTGCCACGCCGGGATGGAACGCGCGATACCACGCCAGCAGATCTGAAGCTTGAATGCCCATCGAATCCACGCGCAATTCCATCGAGCGCGCGCTTGCTCCCGTTAGAAACAACATTCCGCGCAAATTCGATTTCGGGGCCTCCATGGCGATTTGTTCGGCGACCAGGTTGCCTGTTCCTATATTCCAACGGCCTTTCAGGCCCGCGTTCAAGCGCGGATTGTCTGCGCGTTCGGTCAAGTCCCAGCGATGGATTTGCGCGGCGCGCGCCAGAATAGAGAATGTCCAGTCGCCGGGCAGATCGTCCTTAGTGTTGCCGCTTTTTGCGGTGGCATCGAGCGAGAACGCGCCGCGCACGCCGTAATCCTGGCCGTGCAAAAGCCGGAACACGTCCGCGAGCGAAGCTTCACTCCATTGCAAAGAAACTTCCGCGGGTTGCAAGCGCGCGGAAGTGCCGGCCACATCTCCGCGGACGCGGATGGTGCCGGCGGATTGCAGCGACACTCCGCTGCGCCAGGGCTGCGCCTCCAATTGCAACTGCCACCGGCCGGTGGAAACTTGTTCGACGCTCCCGGAAACATTTGTGAAGGCGAATGCCCGCTTGTCCTCGCCGGTTTTGAAATTGATTCGACCGTCATCAAATTCGATTCGCTCGAGGTGATTCACAGGCGCGACGGGAGGAGGAGGTCCGTAGCCGCGCGAATTTTGGGCGGGATTGATTTTCGCGGGCGGCAGCCATCGCTCCAGGTTCCAACGGCCTTGGGAATTGCGGACCAGAACCAGACTCGGCTTGCTGAGCGACAGAGTGCCGAATTCAAAATGGCCACGTAGCAGGCCCGTCCAGCGCAGACCGGCACTCATGTGCTCCGCGCGGAGGAAATATTCGTAGCCGAACGCAGGGTCTTCGCCCACGGTCACGGCGTAGGCATCCAGCTGTGGGCTCGGCAGAATTCGAACATTGAAGCTACCCACTTCCACCGGACGGCCAAAGGCGCGTTCCAGATGCGCCACAAGATAGCCGTGCACGCGGTGGGTGCGCGCGGTCAGCGACACGGCGGCCTGCAAGGCGATTAGCGACACTACGACCGCCAGCGCCGATTTCCACCACTTTCGCAGCTTGCTCATCTCGCTCGGAAGTTTCGCAGACTCAGGGGCAAATGTGTAGCGACGAGGCCTTCTTCTGGAAGAAGAGAAGAGTCAACTCGCCGCCGACATGAATGTGTTCGATCGAATGCTAATGCACGGTATGGAACATACGGCTCCATCGCGTTCGCGAGGGCAGATGCGCCAGGGTTTGAAAAATTCCGCTCAAGCGTGACCAAAAAGTGCTCTCTCCGCTGTAGTCACCGCTGGTCGCATCCACCGACCAATAAATCAAGAATGGCCGGCCCATGATGGCGTTGCGATCCACGAAGCCCCAGTAGCGGCTGTCCAGGCTGCGGTCACGATTATCACCCATCGCAAAATATTTATCCGGAGGCACGACGATTTCGTCGCCGTGAACATATTTGCGCATCTCCTCCGCCCATTCCGGTTGCATTGCGGCGGTGATGAACTGGCTGCGCGCGGGAGGAAAGTTGTAGTTCAACGGATCGTATGGAGCGGCACCATCGTGAACGGCGTAGGGCTCCGCAAGCGCCTTGCCATTGATGAAAACCTGCTGGTCCACCAGCTTCAAGCGGTCACCGGGCAAACCAATGACGCGCTTCACGAAATGCTGGTGATCGGCGAAGGGGTATTTGAAAACGATGATGTCGCCGCGCTCGAGCGAGCGGTAGGGCAGCAGTTTTTCATACCACGCGCCGGTTCCGCCGAAGACAAATTTGTTGACGAGCAGATGATCGCCGATCAGGAGCGTGCTTTCCATGGAAGCGGAGGGGATCTTGAAGGCCTGGACGACAAAGCTGGTTCCGAACAACGCGAGAATTACGGTGACGAGCAGGGACTCCAGATATTCGGTAATGGTGGTCTGATCGCCGTGGTGCTCGTGTCCGCCGGGTTCGTGCTTTGTTTCCGGCGCTTGTTCTTCCACTTGCGCTGTAATCTCTTCGGGCATTGCGCCTCAGCCTTTCGCTTCCGCGTGTTCGAGCTGTTCGAGGGCGGTACGCGCGGCTCGTTGTTCCGCTTCTTTTTTGGTGCTGCCTTCGCCCGTCGCCATGTACTCCCCGTTGACCCAGACCTCGATCAGAAAAACTTTCTGGTGGTCCGGTCCGCTCTCGCCCGCCAGCCGATATTCGGCGGGTGGCCGGCCGCGCCCCTGCAAGAATTCCTGCAAGGCGGACTTGCGATCTGACTCGGAGATGCGCTCGCCGCGCTCCTCGAGCGCCTGTTCGAATAATAAACGCCGCAAGATCTCTCGCGTCGAACCCAATCCCGCGTCCAGATAAACCGCGGCCACCACCGCTTCGAACGCATCCGCCAGAATGGTGGGCTTCTCGCGGCCTCCAGTTTTTTCTTCGCCGCGCCCCAACCGGAGATGTTCGCCCAGCCGCAAACGCCTGGCGGCCGCCTCCAGGGAACTCGCGTTTACAATGCGCGCCCTGCTCTTGGAAAGCTGGCCCTCGCTCCACTCCGGAAAACTCGCCAGAAGATACTCGCTCGTCAGCAACTCCAGGACCGCATCGCCCAGAAACTCCAGGCGCTCGTTGTCCATCGGGAGCGAGGTGGCGCCAGGCTCTTCCGCGCCGGACGATTTCAATTCCGGCACGGACGAACTGTGCGTCAGCGCCTTCTCCAGAAGCGCGGGCTGTGAAAACCTGTGCCCCAACCTTTCTTCGAGCGCTCCGTCGTGAACCTGAGTGGTCTCTGGCATAAAAACGCGGCACTGCCGAAGGCGCGTTTACTTCGGCGCGCTCAGTTGCGTCGAGCTAAGCTTTTTCGCCTCCTCGGCGCCGTTCTTGCACGTCGTTTGCAGGCTGCTCTGCATCGCGGCGCACTTGGTGAACGCCGCAATGGAATCATCAAAGTGCGAGGCCTTCTCGTTGGCGGTGCCGAGCAAATAATAGTTGACGGGGTCTGGAGCGGAATCGAGTTTCACGGAGAGTTCGAGTTCAGGAATGGCTTCGGCGTACTTGCCGCGCCGCACATACACCAAACCCAGCCCGCTATGGGCCGCGGCCAGCGTTTGGTTCTTCGCGCGATCAAAGGCCTCATCCGTCAAGTTAGCCGGCTTCGGCAGCGTGGGCGTAAGTTCGATGGCCCGCTTGGAATACGTCTCGGCCTTCGCCAACTGCTTGGCCGGATCAGCTGTGGTCGCGGTTAGTGCGCGAGGTATGGTTTGTCCTAGAATGGCAAGTGTGGTCACGTCGTTGGGGGTCAGTTCGACCGCCTTGTCTCCGACCTCCAGCATCTTCTGCACTTGCCCGCTCTGCAGGTAGGCCATCGTCAAGTTCGCATAAATGATTGGTTTGTAGCGGCTCTGCGGATACTTTTGGACGAACGCTTCCCCTACTTCGATCCTTTTGTTCAGATCGGTCGCCGGTACGTCTTGAAAGACTTTATAGGCGGCATCTTCTTCTGCATTCACCGGAGCGGGTGCATCCAGCGTCAGGGCAGGGGCGTCCGGTGTCTTCGTTTTGTCAGTTGCAGGAGCGGGCGGCTGGCTCTGGGTTCCTTGCCCGCTCGGTGTTCCTTGCGCGGCCGCGATTCCGCTGCAGCAAAGCAGCAATGCGGCGATTGCCGCCGCTTCCATCCAGTTGTTGCGCATCCTTCTCATCCTTTTTCTCCTCTTGGACTCATCTATCCGAATCTTTCCGCGAGCCAGTTACTTCGGGACGCGGACTTATTTCGGCGCGGCGGGCTGCGCCGCACCCAGCGCCTTCGCTTTGTCCATGTCGTCCTTGCATGTCTGCTGCAAGCTTCCCGGAAACTCCGCGCACTTGATAAACGCCGCCACGGCTTCATTGAAGTGCGAGGCATTCACATTGGCGACGCCCAACACATAGTAATTCACCGGATCCGCTCTGGGGTCCAGTTTGACGGACTGCTCCAACTCCGCGATGGCGCCCGCAAAGTCCCCCCGGTGGAAATCCGCCAAACCAAGGCCGCTATGGGCAATGGCCAGTGTTTGGTTCTTCGCCTGCGCAAACTGCGCGTCGGACATGTTGTCCGGCTTCGGGATGGACGGCATGGTTTCAATGGCGCGCTTCGAATATTGTTCGGCCTTCGCCATCCGCGCCTCGGGGTCCGGCGTGTTGGCAGTTATGACTCGCGGAATCGTCTGCCCAAGCATCGCCAGTACCTGCACATCCTTGGGATTCAGGGCCAGGGCTTTCTCGCCCGCATCCAGCATTTTCGGCACCTGGTTGGTCTGAAGATAGGCGCTCGTCAGATCGGAATAAACAGAAGCCCGGTAGCGGCTTGACGGATACTTCTGCAAGAACGCCTCGCCAAGCTCGATCTTTTTCTTGGGATTTTCGGGCGACACCGATTTAAACTTATCGAACGCCACCTGCTCGCTTTTGTCTGCCGGCTTGATCAATTCCAGCGAGTTTTCCGGGTTCAGCGGGGAGGTGTCTCTGCCAATCGATGTCGAGCTATTGCTGCTGGTCGATGCCGCTGGGCGGCTCGCAGCCGCGCCTTGACCGGCGGCTACGTCAGCCAGGCAGAACATCCCTACGGCGATTATGCTCGCCCCTCTCCAAATACGTCCACTCCGCTTCATGTCGGCTTCCCTTCTCAAGCGTTTCTCACCTTGCCGGGCGCGAATGAACAAGCGTCTTGCTGCGACGTTTCTTTCCACACCAATGGTTCGCTCACGGTCGCGCTACTGGTTTATCGCCGGCAAACGCGGCGAGTTCTCTTTGCGCCGCTTGCTTGGCCTGCTCCGGCGCGCCTTCCACCGCCAGCGCGGATTCGAATTCCGCTTTCGCCACGCTTGGGTTTCCCTCCGAATCGTAGATCCGCCCCAGGTAAACGTGCGACCATGCCATCACCATGGGGTCCTGCGTCGCGGCGTGTTCGCCGGTGGTCAGCCGCCCGAACACCTGCTTGGCCCGCGCAGCATCCTGATCGAGCGAGGCCACCACGCCAATTCCAAACCACGCGCGCGGCTGGTCCGGATATCGCGTCAACACTTTTTGAAAGGAGGCTTCGGCGGCGCGCGGATTTTTCGCCGCAATCTGGCGCTCGCCTTCCGTCAGTGCCGCGATTACGTCCGCATCATTCGGCACCGTGGTGGGCGCCGCCTTTCGCAAGCGCGCGATCTTTTCGCTCGCCGCTTCGTCTCCCGGCTGCGCCGACTCCACCTGCGCGAATTTCACCGCCGACAGCCGCTTCGTCTCCGCCGCGACGTCGATGCTTCTCACCAAATCAGGAAAAAAGTATTTCATGGAGGGTTCGGAGTTCTCGAACTTCGAGAGCGCCACGAAGAGCGGCCTCACCAGTACGTACCCATCCTCGTCGTCCCGGCTCATGGCGGCATCGCGTTCGCCAGGGGACATGCGTTTGAGTTTGAGTTCCACGGCCCGCACCGTGCACTCCGCGAAGTAGGAAGCGAAATCGTCCTTGAGTTCGGGCGCGAGACGCGGCGCCGGCGCCGCGGTTTCAAACAACGGCCTCTTCACCGCGATCACATGGGAGTACATCAGCGGAAGCGGGTCCAGCAGATAATGCAGGAAGGCATGGCGCACAATATCCGTGGGAATTTCTTCCCCGCCGCTCAGCACCAGCGCGTAGTGATCGCCGAAATTCCTGACGTTGGTGATCCTTCCGACCAGCGGCTCGACAACAATCGTAAATGTGCGCGGATCGCTTTGATCCAGGATTTGCCGAAGATAGCCGGTTGTGACGAATACGATCTGCGAGACCGAGTCATGGAGCCGTTCGACTTCACGCTCGTAGATCGGCTGCACCTGCCGCCATATCACGCCGATTTTTTGTTCCTGGTAGTAGTTCGCAAGGATTTCGCTGAAACCTTCCAGCTCGATCACTTCCGGCGGCAAATCGTCGCGGCGCAGCACGGACTGGAACTGCGGCGCGGGCCCCGAAACCAAGCCGAACCACAAGTACCTTGAAAGGGTGGCCCCGTGATCCCGTAGTTCATGCTTCCTGTAAAACTCGCGCATGGCCTCCACGGCAGGCCCCTGCTGACTGCGCAGCTTTTCTCTCATCTGCGCCCGGAACGGCGTCCAGTTATCGGCACGCACGTCGGATTCGAATCCGGCCGCCAGCAGCGCGCACATGGTCGTGAACATGGCCTCGCTGCCATCCACAGTCACCGGGCTTTGTGGCGCGGAGCGCACTTGCCGGCGGGCCGGCGGCGCTTGAGCGGCAGCTTGCGCTGGCGTTTGCCCTGTTGCAGGAGGCGATGCCGGCGCTTGACCGGCTGCCGGCGACACCAGTACGGCGCACAATGCGAGCAATACCAACCGTCGCTTTAGTTTTTTCATGCCTCTCGCCGCAGTTCTCAATCGAGCTGGTCGCCGTCTACATTTCCACCGGTAGCAGTATTCAGCACGGAAGGGCATCCCTGGAGCGGTCTATGTCCTATCGCAATGCTGCGGCATCTTGCCAATCTACCGTCGCGTACCCCATCCGTCAAGGAATCACACGCCATTTCCTGGCGCATTCCGGTGCAACGCTTGTCTCTTTTGCTGGCATCTGTTAACAGAGAAGATGCCGCCATGCCTCGGACGGGATGGCTGACGCTTTTGCGGACGGGTTTAGACTTTTCATGAACAAAGTGCTGTTCGTACTCAGACTCTCTCTCGCTGGGGCTGTCCTAAGCTCTCCGCTCCCAGCACAACTGGTGCGCGAAAACCCCGCAGCGTCCTCCCAGCCATTGCAGCCAAAACAATCCGCGCAGGCACCCTCGGGCCAGCGCCGCATTTCTCAGGAAATTCAAATCACCGGCGAGTCCACCTGGACGGACACCGGCGTTGATGTAAACGCCGGCGAGCACGTCTCAATCACCGCCACTGGCACCTTGCGCTACGCCGACGCGAAAGCCGGCAACACACCCGACGGGCTCGCCCGTGGCTTCAAGGATTTGATTCGCGTGCTTCCCTTCAACGACGCCGGCCGCGGCGCGCTGATCGGCCGTATCGGCGACGCGGACATTGCACAAGCTTTCCTCATCGGCGTAAAGCGAGATGTTCTGGCGCCGGTCTCCGGCCGCCTGTCCGTCGGAATCAATCAGACCAGCAGTGACACCGGTGATGGCACGTACGCCGTGCGCATCGAAGTTTATGCACCGGAGGGTGGCACGGCTCGCGTCGTCGCCAGACCAGTCGATTCGCTTCCGGGAATTGACAACAAGCTCTTCTCCAAAATTCCGCGCCGCGTCAGCGACAAAGAGGGCAATCCCGGCGATATGGTGAACTTTCTCATCCTCGGTTCTGAAGATGCCATGCAACGCGTCTTCACCACGGCGGGATGGGTCAAAGTGGACGCGGACGTCAAAGACACCGTTCTACATGGCCTCATCGAGAGCCTTTCGAAAGAGTCTTACTTGACCATGCCCATGAGTCAGCTGTACCTCTTTGGCCGCGCACAAGATTATGGCTGGGCGCACGCGGAACCTATCAGCGTCGTTCGTTCGCGCAATCATCTGCGCATCTGGAAAGCGCCGTTCCAGGTCCACGGCCAGACCGTTTGGGTGGGTGCGGCAACTCACGACATCGGGTTTGAAATAGACCAACGGAACAACGGGATCACCCACAAGATCGATCCCAACATTGACCTCGAGCGCGAGTACGTGGAAAAAACGCTCTCCTCGACTGGGCTTGTCGCCGAGGTCACCCACTTCCTCCCCGACCAACCTCTCAAGGAAGCGAAGACCGCTACCGGGGGTACGTTTAGTTCAAACGGGCAGGTCCTTATCTTAAAACTCGACGAATCCTCCGCTGTGCCGTGACCCAAACGTGGCGGTGAACATGGCCCCTCTCAGGGGGTCAAGGCGCAATCGGGCCGCCGAGCCTATTTGCTCGGCGAACAGAAATCTCCGGCAGGGAGTTACGACCCAGCGGAGAAAAAGGAGGCCACTGTCCGCCGCTCACCCGGTGGCGTATCCGCAAGCTGGCTCAGGGTCAGAAGCGCCGTCCGTCCGTAGTGTTCGCCTTCAAGGATGCGCACTTCCAGTATCGGACCTGGATCGTGGGCTTCAATGACTCTCACTTTCAGCCCCGCCGGTAAGAGCAAGATCTTTTGCTGCGCAATCAACAGGGAGAATCCCACGTCGTCGTTCGCGGCCTCCAATCTCTCCCGCTCTTTCCGGCTGGCTTCGTCCACCGCGGCCAGCAGGTACTTCTCTTCGCCCTCGCCGCGAACTACAAACACGCGCCCAACGCTCTTGCTCGTGACTTTCCGTTTCGCGGCGGGAGCGGGCGCGCCCTTTTCCGCGCCTTTGACCGTTCCCAGAAAGCGGTAGCCCTTGCGCGGCAGGGTTTCCACGTAGCGCGGCTTTTGGCTCCCATCTCCCAGCGCCTGCCGCAGTTTCTTCACCGCGGTGTTCAGGCTGTGGTCAAAATCCACGAAGGTGTCCGCGGGCCAAATCCGCTCGCGCAGCTCTTCCCGCGTCACCAGATCGCCCGGTCTCTCCAGAAGGATGGCCAGCACTTGAAAGGGCTGCTGCTGCAGCTTGATTTTGGTCCCTTTTTTGAACAGTTCACCCGCATGAGGATCGATGGCGAAGTCGCCAAAGTGGATTAGCCGGGATGCGTGCGCTTCCGAAGTCATTCATTCACTCGTATTTTTCGCAGAATATAGCATCACTCTCGCCCCTTGAGGAACATTCCTCAAGCGCGCGGTTCACCTGGAGTTCACCTCCAATTCACCCGCCGTGCATTGTCTTTCCCCGCGACCAGAGCGAAAGTGACCCACGGATGGGGCGATACAAAGCCCCCAAGCGAATCCGGTGACGCGAGAGAGCCGTCCTGGTGGACACAAACCGGAGCGGCCAGAGTTTCTACGGTTCCCACCACGTTGCCTCCCCGGGCGACGCTACCACGCAGTTAAAACCCACCTCCTCCGCCCTGAACGGAGGAGGTGGCTCCTTTTTTATCACCCTTCAAGCTCGGGACGTCGCGTCGTCCTGGCAAACGTGCCCGCCGCGCAGTCTTCCCCAATTTGGAGTATGATTCCGCTCCGGCCAGGGACCGCATGTTGTAAGCGACTTTCGCACAGGAGGTGGCTCGTGATCCTCGCCAAGCCAGACAACGAAGAAGCCCGCATTGTGGCCCTGGAAAAATACGCCATCCTTGATACCGACCCCGAACAGGCTTTCGACGATCTCACCCTTCTGGCTTCGTTTGTTTGCAAGACGCCTATTGCGCTGATTTCTCTCGTCGACGAAGACCGCCAGTGGTTTAAATCTCGCGTGGGCTTGGACGCTTCCGAAACTTCGCGCGATATCGCCTTTTGCTCCAACGCCATCTTGCAACCCGAGGTCTTCGTCGTCCCGGATGCGCTCAAAGACGATCGCTTTCGCGACAATCCCCTGGTCGTTTCCGAGCCGCACATTCGTTTCTACGCCGGCGCCCCGCTCATCAATGAGGACGGCTACGCCCTCGGCACACTCTGCGTCGTCGATCGTGCCCCTCGCGAATTGACCCCCGAACAGCGGAAAGCGCTCGAGGCGCTGAGCCGCCTGGTTCTCGCCCAGATGGAATTCCGCCGCAACTTAATTCTGTTGAAAGAAGCTCTGACGGACCGCACCAAGGAAGAACACGAGCGCCAGCGCGAGTTGGTCCACGTGCAGGAAACCTTGATGCGCGTCATGGGAATTCGCCGCTGAACCTCTTCACGCGCTTGAAGTGTTGTGCCCTCCTTCCGCAACTATCTACGCAAGATTTGCCTGCGTCGCGTTGACTTGCTTCCCTCGCCATCCTAAGATGCCTGCTCCGGATCGCATTTGAATTGTCCATCGTCGATTTTCGAGCGGGGGGCCGGGTGAGCGACTGGAAATTTGCACAGAAGGACGCCTCCGAAGAGCTCGCCTCGCTCTCTTATTTCTCCTTCAAGAAATCTCAAAAGCTTGGCGACGTCGTCTTCCTCATCACGGTCAAGGAATATATCTCGCCTCCCAAAGGCCAGTTCGCGCGCTTTTTCGCGCAAGCGGACAAACATGTCAACCAGAAGATCGCGCCGATTCTCCCGACGGGCTGGGGGAATTCAGTCCTTGATGCGCTAAACGCCTGCATTCACATGATTCGCGAATTCCCCTATGAAGGCGAGCAGACTTCCACAGCGAGTGGGGCGTCCGGTGGCTGACGCGCCCCCTAGTGCTCCCCGCATCGCACTTGAAAAATCCCCGCTATCCTCCCTAGAATCTTGCAGCCGTTCGAAAGGTGCTTGTGAAAATCCTCACGAAAGAATTGAAGCCCGGCATCACGGTCCTGGAGCTCAGCGGACAGCTTCAGATGGGCGTCGAGTGCAAGCAACTGGAACTGGCCTTCGATGAACTGATCCGCGAAAACCATACCCGCGTAATCGTTGATCTCTCCCAGGTGACCAAGCTCGACAGCGGCGGCCTGGGAAAACTCGTGAACTGTTTTTCCCGGCTGAAAACCGCCGGCGGAGCGCTGCGGCTCGCCGGTGTCACGGGTATGATGGATGGTGTCCTGAAATTAACGCACGCCGACCGCTTCTTGAAATGGTATCCCACCGCGGTCGAGGCTGCCGAGAATTTCTAGGCGCTCCACCCTGCCGGCCGCTTTGCGCGAATCCACTGATACATCCCCGCTGGATTCGCGCCGTTGACTTAGCGGCCCGCGCAACCTAATATGCCCGCAAGGGCAGGTTCCCCCCGCATGATTGGCCAAACACTCGGCCACTACCGCATCTTGGAAAAGGTTGGCGCCGGCGGAATGGGCGTGGTCTATCGCGCCCGCGATGAACAACTTGAACGTGATGTGGCGCTCAAGGTCCTGCCGTCAGGCACCCTCGACAATGAGGCCTCCCGCCGGAACTTCCGCAAAGAGGCCCTGGCCCTGGCCAAGCTAAACCATCCCAACATTGAAACGGTTTATGAGTTCGCGACACAAGATGGTATGGACTTCCTGGTGATGGAGTTTGTCCCCGGGAAGACTCTGGCAGAGAAGCTGCTAAACGGGGTTCTGCCCGAGAAGGAAGTGGTGGCGCTGGGCATGCAGATTGCTGCTGCGCTGGGCGAAGCCCACGAACGCGGCATCGTGCACCGCGACTTAAAACCGCGGAATATCGCCATTACCGCAAAGGGCCAAGCAAAAGTCCTGGATTTCGGTCTTGCGAAGCTGCTGCGCCCAGCGAGCGTTGCGTCTACGGATACGATCACGGACACTCAAGCCATCGTCGGCACGCTTCCCTATATGTCCCCGGAACAACTCCAGGGTGAGGCGGTAGACGCTCGCTCGGACATCTTTACCATCGGCGCGGTTCTCTACGAAATGGCCACTAACTGCCGTGCGTTCGGCGAACGGCTCCCTTCCCGGCTTGTTGATACCATTCTCCACGAAACACCAGTTACGCCACGCGCCCTCAACCGCAGGATTTCCGCGGGTCTGGAACGGATCATCCTGAAATGTTTGGACAAGGATCCTGAGCAACGCTACCAATCCGCAAAAGAGCTTTTGGTGGATCTGCGCCGGCTCGGCGAACCTGTTTCTGCCCGTACCAATTCGCCCGCATCGATTCCGAAGGGTCGCACGAAAGCCGCTCGGTCTGCTGCTTACTTCGTAGCAGGGCTACTTGGCCTCACAGCCATCGTCCTGGGCTTGAATGTGGGCGGTTGGCGCACACGCCTGGTGGGCTGGACGTCTCCGCCGAAGATTGGCTCCTTAGCGGTGCTGCCGCTGGAGAATCTCTCGCATGATCCTGAACAAGAGTATTTCGCCGACGGCATGACCGAGGCCTTGATCACCGACATAGCAAAGATCAGGACGCTCCGAGTGATCTCGCGAACTTCCGTGATGCGATATAAGGGAACCAAAAAACCTTTGTCGCAAATCGCCCGGGAACTGAACGTTGACGCGATTGTGGAGGGCTCGGTCCAGCGCTCGGGCGACAAGGTGAGAATTGACGCTCAGTTAATCGACGCCAGAAATGATCGGAATCTTTGGACAGAAAGCTACCAGAGCGATCTTACCGATGTTCTCGCGCTGCAGGGCAATGTGGCGCGAGCCATCGCAGGGGAAGTCCGCGTGCAGTTGACGTCCGAGGAACGCGCGGGGCTGTCCGACACCCGCACGGTGAAGCCGGAAGCGTACGAGGCCTATCTGCGGGGCCGGTACTCGTTGAACAAACGTACGCCCATGGATCTCCAGAGTGCGATCGGCTCTTTTCAGAAAGCGGTCGATCTTGACCCAACCTATGCGCTTGCCTATGCCGGACTGGCCGAAGGATACACGCTGATGAGCGTTTATGGCGAGGTCGTTCCGCGTGCCGCAATGCCTAAGGCGAAGGCGGCTGCGAATCGTGCCCTGGAAATCGACAAGGGCCTCGCGGAAGCGCACGCCGTACTGGCGGACGTGGAGTGGTCCTATGATTGGGATGTCGCCGCGGCGGATGCCGCATTCCAGCGCGCCCTGCTTATCAATCCCAGCTATGCCACCGCCCATCAATGGTATGCGCTTTACCTCAGCAACCTCGGCAAGAGCGAGCAGGCGATCGCCCAGATCAATCGAGCGCAGGACCTTGACCCTCGGTCGCTGATTATCCAGGCGAATGCCGGTTGGTGTTACTACGTTGCCCATCGCTATGACGAAGCAATCGAGTTGCTGAAGAAGGTCGCGGAGAATGAGTCGAATTTCTGGCTTGTACATTCGATTCTTGGCCAAACCTATCTGGCAAAAGGCAACCTCCCTGACGCCATCCGTGAACTCGAATTGGCGGACTCTTTGTCACCCCATACCATGCGGAACATGGCCCTGCTTGGCGACGCCTATGCTCTCGCCGACCGCCGTGTGGAAGCACGTAAACTCTTGGCAGAACTGATTTCGCTCACCGAGAAGCGTTACATTTCTCCCGCTTATATGGCGATTGCTTGCATCGGACTGGGACAAAAGGATCAGGCCTTCGATTGGCTCGAGAAAGCTTACGATGACCGCTCGGATTGGATGGTGCTGCTGCAGACGGAACCCGTATTCGATCCGCTTCGTTCCGACCCGCGCTTCCAGAATCTGCTTCACAAGGTCGGCATTCAGCGGTAGAGCAACAACCTGTTTGATGCGAACCGTTGTTCCTTCCTAAGTTTCTCCAATGCCACGCGCTGTGCAGCTACCCGGGCGCCTCCGAAAATGGTTCTACTTGACCCCTTGATTCAGTATGACTACACTTGCCGCACTTCACTGCCCTGGAGCTGCCAATGAACGACCGAATTAAGGAAGTTGTGTCGCGCAAAGCGATTAAACGAGAGATCGAGGCCGCCCGGAAGAAGCTCGTCAAGTTGCGTTTGAAACCCCCTAAGTCTCCCTCTGCGCGCGAGGCGATCTTCCGTCAACTATTGCAACTCGAGCTCTGCGAGAAAATCATTAACGACGTACACATATTCTCGTAAGCGTTCGCGAGGCCGATTCCCTCATTCCAATCAGCAGACGCTTATATCAAACGTGCCGGGATGATCATCCGCTATCGTCGTTCTCCCCATCTTGTTTTCTATTGGTCTGGCAAACGGATGGTGTTCGAGAACTATTACACTCGTTCCAAGGTCTATGCAGCGCCGCTTCTTTTCGAGCTTCTGAGTTTCTTTGATACCTGGCGTGGCCCCAGGGCGTTTGAGCATCGTTTCCCCCAGTTCGATTCCGCAGTCTTGAGGAGTGGCCTGTCTGTCCTGCTGCGCCACGGACTTCTCCAGCGCTCTGACCGGCCGCAGGAGGCAGCAGCGCCTCGCGCCATGACCGCGTGGGCGAATTGGAACCCCGCGGCGGGCCTGCTTCATTTCTCGACGAAGGATCTGCGCTATTTGCCGGATCTGCAGCTTCTGTTGCAACTGCAGCAGGCGCGTGCAAAAACACAACCGATGCCTCCCCCAGTCAAGCATTATCCAAGTGCGAGACAGATTGAGCTGCCTGAGCCGCAGGAGGCGGGAGAGTTTCCCCAAGTCCTGCTCGCTCGCCGCACTTGGCGGAAGTTCTCTTCGGATCCCGTAGAGCTTTCCGCGCTTGCCACCCTCTTGGGACTTTCATTTGGAGTGCGGTGGTGGGTGGATGTCCCTCGGCTGGGGCGGCTTGCGCTCAAAACATCGCCTTCCGGAGGCGCACGACACCCAATAGAGACCTACGTGCTCGCGCGTCGCGTGGCCGGCCTGCCTCCCGGGCTTTATCATTACGCAGCCGATAAGCATTGTCTGGAACGTCTGAGGTCCGGTGCGAGTTCACGCCAGCTTGTCCGCTACCTGGCCGGTCAGAAGTGGTATGGGAGTGCTGCAGCTCTCGTTCTCATGACCGCTGTTTTCCGCCGTCCTCAATGGAAGTATCAGTCTCCTCGCGCATATCGGGCCGTCCTGATTGACGCCGGCCACCTTTGTCAGACGTTTTGCTTGGTGGCTACCTGGCTCGGCCTCGCGCCTTTTTGCTCCATGGCGCTGGCCGATTCGCGAATTGAAGCTGATATTGGCATTGATGGCGTTTCGGAGTCTGTGCTCTACGCCGCCGGAGTTGGCACGCTGCCCCGTGGCCTGAAATGGGCACCGTGGCATACTCGCTTTCGGGGAACACGCCACCCGAATCCGGCATTCGAGTAGTGTCGAGCCAGCGGTCCGCCCTCGAGGCCTTCTCAAGACTAGGATTTCCGGTCGAGAGAGGCGCGATCCCATCCTGCAAGATTGGCGCCGGCTTCATACGTGCTCTGGGCGAACTTCAGGATTTCGTCGCTCGGGGAAGATGCGAAGCGCGCATCGTCGTACATCAGCAAGAACTCGTGCAGCCTCTTTTGATAAAACGCGCCCTTTGGCAGAACCAGCTGCCCATCATAGCCCGCCGGTTCAGGCGCCGTGTACGCGTAGAACGCAGGTCCCGCAACTTCTCCGCCGCCCGGCCACCAGCCCAGGCTGATGCATTCACGCGAGTACGCTTCGGAAGTGATTGCGCCTTTTCGGGGCGGACAACTGCGGCCGCTAAACCGCGTGTAGCAGAGATCGAAGCTCCCCCAAAAAAAATGAACGGGACTTTGTTTGCCCAGGAAGCGCGAGCGAAATTCCTGGAACACAAGATCCGTGGATCGCAATATGCGCCACAAGCGGTTGGCATATTCCGGGTCGTAGGAAGCATGCGTTTCATCAAGTTCAAATGGAATCGGGTCCGGAATTTCCTGCGGCTTGGCGTAGATTTGGACGTTGATGCCCGCGTCGTGCAGCGCCGAAAACAGTTCTCGATAAAAGGCGGCAACCGATTTTGGCGCAAGTGCGAGAAAACGTTCTCCGCCGTCGGGCGTTCGAATCTCCAGGCGATGGTGAATAAAGTCGAACTCCATTTCGAATGCGCGGCCTTCGTACGGGATCGCGGAAGTCGTCAATCCTCGCGCGCTCACATAAAGAGCCACATTCCACCAGTGATTTTGTAGCGGCGCAAGCCCCAGGCGGATTTTCCCAACGATCTGCGTCCACATGTGCAGCGTGCGGTACGTGCTTTCCCACTCTCCCAGCGGCAACGCCGGCCAATCCTGTTCGGTCCTCTTCAACGAGGAAATCGGCTTGAGAACATCTGCGTGCTTGTCGGGCGCAGCCATGCCCCAGATTATGCGCTCAGAATTCCAAGTTGTCTTTCTCAGTGTTTTACAGACGAGGTGCCCTGACGCCGAGGAACGGCAAATGGGAAGTACCAAACGTTAGGACCTCAGCGGCCGCGGACTGCCTGCTTCGCTCCCCGCGCGGCTGGCCGCTTTTTCCTCCGCAGGGCTGCGTGTGCGGGTCGCACCTCAAAGCGCACTCCCTCCAAGCGCTGCAGATAAGCAACAATTTCAAACAGGTTGCGGGCCGTCGGATTCCCATTTGGCCCAAACATCTGATGAAGCGTCTTGACGTGAATCTTGGTTTGCAGGGCCAGTTTCGGGAAGCCCACCGCAGCATTGATATAATCCCGCAAAAGCTCTTTGCCCAGTGCCACCTCGCCGGAGAGCAGGCTCTCCATTGCATCGCTCAGAATCCCTCTTCGAAAAGCGGGATCGCGTTTTACATCCGCCTGCACGGTTTCTCGGAAATCTCGCGTCAGAGCCATTCTCATGTCCCTTCTCTGTTCTGCCTCTTCCTCTGCTTGTACTCATCCCATCGGCCGAGTGCCACGCGAATATCGTTCTGCTGCCGTGGTTTCGTACCTCCGCCAAGAAGGATCACCATCTGCTCGCCGTCTTTCCCAAAGTACACGCGGTAGCCGGGGCCGAAGTGAATCCTGCACTCAAAAACGCCTGCTCCGACACCCTGAACGTTGGAAAAATTCCCGAGTCCAACGCGGTATAGCGCCGCAGTCACTTTCCGGCGGGCTTCCGGATTCAACTTATTCCGCCAGTCGCGAAAAGGACTGCGGCCGCCACGGTCGATATATTCGCGAATATCAACCATTCGCCTTATGGTAACATATATGTTACTATTGTCAAGGACCGCTCGGGCTCGCGGACGGATCGGCGCTACTCGCCCCCTTAAAATGCCTGCTATTGTTCCAGCAGCCCGTTCAGCAGTTTGGCGAGCTGCGATTCCCGCCGCAGAACCGTCTCTCGATGTGCCGCGGTGGCGTCTCCTTCGGTCACCCGCGCGAGTTGCGCCGCCAGATTCCTCACCGCCACATCCTGAGGCACGTAGGTTCGATCCGTTGGCGCGATCGCCTGCCAGCCCGATGGTGTGCGGTGCAGCTCCCAGAGAACCTTTTCGCGCTTTCGCGTGTAGTCGGCTTCTCCGTCCGCGATGGTGGCGCGCGAATCCATAAGCAGATGCGCCCATCCGCGGTCTCGCTTGAGTTCCAGCCGCTCCACCTGAAGCCGTTCAAAAACGACCACGGGCATCGCCAATTTCGCCGGGTCATCCTCGCGCAAAACGTTCCCGGAGGCGTTGCTCAACTCAGAGATGCCTTGTGCAACTTCAGCCTTCGTCGGCTGTTTGTTTTTTGCGGTTACGACGATGCTCCGCTGCACCGCAAGCGCAGGGCTCGCAACAGTCGGTGCGCGCGGAGCGGGCGGATCATACCCGACAGTCGAAGAAGTTTTTGTCGGGCGATGCGGAGTTGGAGCATCCACGGTGGAGCGCTCTTCGATCCTGGTCTCAGCGTCTTGTGGCCTCGCGGAATTGCGAGCACGTGAAGATGCGGGGGCTTTCGCCGTGTTCGCCATAACCGCGCCTTCTACCTTGAAGCGATAGAAGCGCGGCTTGCCACGCGATCTCCAGTACGGTCCCTCATAACTCTGGGCCTCCAGGCCCGTGCTCACCAGGCTGTAAAAACTGCGCTCCGCCGGTTCCAGGACAATCCCGACATGGCCCGGCCACGCAATCAAATCTCCCGGCTGCGGATGTCTCACCCGCTCGAAATTTTCATTACCTGCATATAGATCGAACGAGCTGGCGTACGGATACTCGTATCCGGCGTCGACGTAAATCTGGTGGACGACGTGAGAGCAGTCCTGCGCTCCGCTTAACCCCTGATCCTGCTCCAACGCGGCGCTGACAATGGCCTTTCCTTCCGGGGCGCTCAATAACCGGAGATTCACGCCGGATTCTGTCGCCGCCGTAGTGGATTGCGCGTGGGCAACCATACCTTCAACAGAGCAAAGCCAAACGAGGCAGAGCGCACACGAAATTCCGAGCGTCCATTTCCAGCTAGAGTTAGTTTTGCTTTTCCGCATAGCCCAGCGACTTCTCACAAATGCTCGAAGAAGCCGCTTCTCTCAGGGTTCCAAGCCGATCTGCGGGTAGCAATGGAACTTGCTCTGAACGTACTTGGCCGAATGGCCAGTTACAGGTGCTGAGGGAGAGCCATCAAATTTTTCAGGTGTGATTCCAGAAGGAAACTGCTGGACCGAGAATAGCTTCGAACTCTAGGCGTTAGCCACGGCCCGGCGAAGGATCTCTCGCGATATGTTCGCGCCACTGACGACCAGCACGACGTGATCGCCACAATCAACGCTGGATTTTAGCAGCGCCGCCGTGCTCGCCGCTCCTGCAGGCTCCGCCAACACATGTTCTTCCAGAAGAAGAACTTCAATCGCCCTCAACAACTGCTCTTCACTTACCAAGACCACGTCATTAACAAGGTTTCTCACGTCGCGTACGTTCGCCGCTTCGGGCGTTCGCGTGGCAAGTCCATCGGCAATCGTGTCGCACGTGTCCGTCTCCACCACTTTTCCTTCCTTCCACGACAGGTAATAGGAAGGGGCGCGCTCCGCCTGTACGCCAACGATCTTCACGTGCGGCGCAATCTGCTTCGTTGCCGCCGCAATTCCGCGAATTAGCGCCGTGTCTCCCATAGGCACAAAAATCGCACTCGTCTTGGGAAGTTGTTCGAGGATTTCGCAGCCAATCGTCGCAGGGCCGGCCGGCAAATCCTCGTCGGCCGCATCGTTTAGGAAATACACGCCCGGCTGCCTGGCGTGCTCCGCGGCCAGCGAGAATGCAGAAACTGGGTCGCTGTCCCTACTCTCGACAATCGCCGCGCCAAGAGCTGCAATCCGAGCCCGCTTCACCGGATTGCAATTCGCCGGCAAAAAAATCCTCGCCACAATCCCGAACTGTTTTGCCGCATACGCCACTGCCCCGCCATGATTTCCCGTGCTGCACGCCACCACTTCACGCACCGGCCCGCGCTTCATTCTTTGCGCCAGCGCGTAAAGCGCCCCTCGCGGCTTGAACGTACCGGTCGGCAGCTCCGTCTCCAGCTTCAAATAAACATTCCTCCCCGCCATCCGCCCAAGAAACGGCGCCGCCACCAGCCGCGTCGCCGTGATATATTTCGCCAGGAATTCTCGCGCCCCGCGAATCGTCGCCAAACTCGGAACAATTTGTAGACTAGCCTGACCTGCCAAAGCGCTCATCTTGCTACCCTCCGCGTCTCCCGCGTGCCCACTCTTCTGCACGACGAAAGTGCCACATTTGGCCCCTGACCGGCAACCCGGCGGCCTCCGCCGGGCCTCAAACCGTCGAAGCCCTATTCATCGAAGTCCCATCGAATATTCAAATTCCCACCACACAGCCGTAACGAAGCTCTGCGAGCTTGGACAAGCCAGCACCTAAGTAGCGTGTGAGGACTTGAGGTGTCGGCTCGGGCTGGCACTCTACGAATGCGATTACAGACCGATGCAATGAAAAAGCATGACTTACAGATCAACCCGCTCCGGCTTCCAATCTGCTTAGTCGAGGGCAACAGCTCCTCTGATGAGCTGCACGAATCGGATCCTTGAGAGGCCCTTGATGAAGAATAGTGGGATTGTGACGGCTGTTCGCCCTGGCTCTGGCAACGATTGCGGTTGAAACGGCGCTACTGGCGGCGACCCTTAAATTGCCCGTTGTTCACTTACGCTTCGACCACCACAGTCCATCAGGATCCGCTTTGAAATCTCAGGAAAGAAAAGGAGTCACACACATGCAATCCAGGTCACACGTTGTGCGGGCTGCGGTCTTAGCCCTTGTCGTTGCTTGCCTCTCGCTGGCCCCTCTCGCGGCCGGACAGAACGTCACCTACAAGCCGTACATTCAGCCCGGTGACAATGGCCCCTTCGGCCCTACGGATCAGATTGTAATCGCTTGGCAGACGGATGAAGCCACGCCCAACCCCGGCGCTTTCACGGTGCAGTTCGGCGAAAGCTCTTCCTACGGTCACAGCGTCACGCCTCAAGGGCGCGTTGTTGATAACTACTTGTCCGCAGACCCTTCCCTCCCCGTACCGCCCACAGCTTCCGGCCCGCATTCAAACTATGCAGCGGTCTTGAGCGGCTTGGAGTACAACACCACTTATTTTTATCGCGTGACTGGTCCAGGTCTGCCCAGCGGCGGCTTCACCGCAAGTTTTCGCACCCGCAAGCGCGGCGACGATTTTTCATTCCTGGTGCAGGGAGACGAGGGATTCTTTCCCGTTGAAGCGAATTCAAGTCCTCTGCGGCTTGCCGACTTCGAGGCCCGCATCACCCACCTGATGTACAACGTTCATCACCTCGAAGTTCCCGGCGTGCCCCATCTCCCCAAGCCCGACCTCGCGCTCAACACCGGCGACAACGTTTATAATAATGGCGCGGAAGGCAGCTATCGCGACTTCTGGTTCCCCGTCTGGAATAGCGACGTGGATTCCAACGAGACGGGCGCTCCTTTCATCCGTAGCATTCCGTTTTTCATCGTCGTCGGCAATCACGACATCGGTGCGACCGGCGTCAACGTGAACATGCTGGGCGGAGACGGCGCAGGGCGTTTCTTAGGCAATACCGACGGCGGCGACGCCATGGCGTATTTTAACAACTACTATTTCCCGCTGAACGGCCCCACCGGAGTGGATGCGCAGTTCACCTGGAACGCTGACGCCGTTACTCCCAATGGGATGATCTTCAGTTTCAAAGGCAAGTCGTACACTTCGCCCGCGGCCATCGCCGCGTACCGTGCTTCCACCTCGGTTGACTCGGGCAAGGGCGCCGCGCAGCAAGTCGACCACATGCAGAACTATTCCTTCGACTCTGGCAGCGCCCACTTTGTATTTCTGGACGCCAACCCGCACCTGTTCGATGGGGTGCTCGACGGGCCAGCCATAACCGCGGCCCCGCAGCTCACCTTTCCTCCATATCCGTCGGTGCTTCGCGATTGGCTGATTCATGATCTTGATTCCAGTTCGCAGCCGTGGAAATTCGTGGTGTTTCACCAGCCGGCGTTTTCTTCCGGGAATGCTACCGTCCGGAATAACCAAATGCGCGCGGCCGCAAAGTTCCTCGAGGACCATGGCGTGAATATGGTTTTCAATGGGCACGAGCACAACTACCAACGCACATTCCCCATCCGTGCCAACGCCAACGTCGCCGCTGGGCCTTCGACGCCAGGGCCCGCGGCCGTGTCGATTGACACTTCGTTCGACGGTGTCACGCAAACGGTGCCGGATGGCGTTCTGTACATTGTCGAAGGCGCTGGCGGAAATCGTGATTTCGACGGCGACCTCAATCCCGCCCGCGGTTCCGGCTTGGGTATCGACCAAGACGATTCGGCGACCGGCCAGGGCACACTCGGAACCTTTATGTTCCCGAATGGACCCGCATCGTGGCTCGACACGAACCTGACGAGTATCTCGATGTCGCCGGTGTTTTCTGCCGCGGGAAGCGGGCCGAAAATCACGGAGAAGTTCAAGGCCAAGGTCTTCTCTTTCGCTGACGTGGTTGTCAGGGACAACAAACTGACGCTCTATCAAATTACTGAACCGCTGACTTCGTCATCCTCAGCAACCCCGTCCAATCCAGCCCCGTTCGGGACGGATGTCAACGGAACGCCGCTGAATGACCCCATCCCGGACACACTGATAGATCCGGCGACGGGCAATGTCGTCACCGCGCCCGCGACCGGAGCTTCCGCGCTTCTAGACAAGTTCACAGTCACCAAGCCCGATCTTTCCGAGGACTTGCGTGTACTTCTTTCGGCCCCACATTCGGTGGTGCCGGGCGGGCAGCTCACCTATACCTTGACCGCCCACAACGCCACCTCGCACGGTCTCAATGGCACGCAAGCCGTCTTCGAGATTCCCAGCGGCGTGACCTTCGTCGCTTCCCCCGATGGCGGCGCTACTCAAGTCGGCAACCAGATCGTGGTTACCATCGGCCGTCTCGATCCCGGCGCCAGCGCCGTCGTTCACCTCCAGACGCAGCTCAACGCCGAAGCCGGTTCTGAGCTTAGGGCCGCCGCCCTGCTCCGCTCCAGCACCGCACTTTCGGCCTCATCGAATGAAGTTCGCACAAGAGTTCACACCGGTGGCGATGAGGACTCCGAATAGCGCCTTGGATAAAAAAGGGGGATGCGAACAAGGCTTGTACGTTTCTTCTTGTCGCGTCCCCTGTTTATTCCTCGTCGGAGAGATCACTGTAAGGGCGGCTGGGCGAGAGGATTTGCTTTAGCCGCATCGTGATTCGCCTGGTGCCAGCCAGGTGTGGTCGCTTAGAGCATTCCTTTACAACCATCACTCGTATCGCAACGCCACCATCGGATCGACGAGCGTCGCGCGTCGCGCGGGGATGTAACAGGCCAACAGCGCCACGAAGATAAGCAGCCCGGCAACGGCGGCAAACGTCCGCGGGTCGTGGGCCGTCACGCCAAACAGCAGGCTCGTCATCAACGGCGTCAATCCCATAGCAACGCCGATTCCGATCGCCACGCCCGCCAGCGCCAATTTTGCTCCGTGCCCTACGACCATTTGCAGCACATCTCCACCCTGTGCCCCGAGCGCCAAACGAATTCCAATTTCGCGCTGCCGTTGTGACACGGTGTAGGAAATCACGCCATAGATGCCGATGATCCCCAGCACCAGCGCCATTGCCCCGGCGATCCCGAGCATCACCAGCGTGAAGGAAGTTCGCGCGACCGATTTGTCATAGACTTCCTGCATCGTCCGCACCGACGCCAGCGGCAAGTTCGAGTTGACCGACCACACCGCTTGACGCACTTCGTTGAGAAAGCTTTCCGTCCCCGCGCGCTCGCTTCGTATCACGAACGTCCCCGTCCGCAGCGTTTGCGCGCTCTTATCGCCGAACAGGTACTCCATCATCGGCGGCCAATAGACGATTTCAGGCGCCTTGTCCTGCACGCCTCTTTCTCGAACATCCTGTATCACGCCGATGACCTCATGCCACGGCATCGCGGAGAACTCGCGCAATTGCTTGCCGAGCGCCGCCTCCGGCGAGCCCCACGTCTCTCGCGCAAAATTTTCCGAAATCATCACCACGGGTCGCAGTCCGTACACCTCGCTCCACGTAAATTCCCGGCCGGCCACCAATCGCGTCCCTGCCGTTTGCAAAAAGCCGGGAGAAATGTGTTTATACAGCCGCAGCGGCGCCATAACGTTGTCGGGATAGACTTTGTCTTGCGCAAAAATGCAGTCCCAGTCTGAATCGAAACCTTCCGTCGGCATTTCGCTCACGAGCCCCGTTGATTTCACACCGGGAACCGCCGCCAGCTTTTGCAGAATTTCGTCCTGAATGCGCAGCACACGTTCGGGTTCCGGCACCATCGCGTCGGGAATAGAAATACGCGCGAGTTGCAAATGGGCCGCATCCGCAAATCCAGGATCGACCATTCGCAATGCCCGGAACGTGCGAATCATCAGGCCCGCGCTGACCAACAGAACCACTGCCATCGCCACTTGTCCGATCACCAGCAGGTTGCGCGCGCGATGGCGCTCCCGGCTCACGCTCGCTGTCCGTCCTACACCGCGCAAAGCTAACGACGCCCGCGGCCCGGCGTATTTCAGTGCGGGGACGACTCCAAACAGCAAGCCCGAGAGCAACGAGAGAAGCACAGTGAATGCCAGCGTTCGCGCGTCGAGAGAAATCTCGTTGAGTCGCGGCAGATTCGCCGGACCGATGGCCTGAAGCAAACGCACTCCTCCATAGGCGATGCCAACGCCCAGCGCGCCAGCCATCAGTCCGAGCATCACACTTTCTACAAGAAGCCCTCGGACCATGCGTGCCCAACCCGCCCCAAGCGCCGCGCGCACCGCTAATTCCTGCTGCCGCGCCTCCACCCGCACCAGGAACAGATTGGTCACATTCGCGCACGCAATCAGCATCACTAAACCGATGGTGGCCATCACTGCCCATAGCACTTCGCTGGCGTTGCCAATCACCTCTTGCTTCAGTGGACGAAGCATCGGCGTGATTTTCCACGTTTCGTAAAAATGCGGATTTGTGCCCGGTCCGTTCGTCCACGAATCCATCCAGATCGTCAGCATGCGCGTGATGTCCGCGTCGGCTTGCGCAATCGTCATCCCTGGCTTCAGCCGCCCGATTCCGTGATATCCGAATCCCGCTAGGATCAGTTTTCCGCGATCGAACGCGCTTGGCACGATCAGGTCAAAATCTGTATCCAGCACGCGGAATCCCTGCGGCATAACGCCGACGATTTCCCGAGACCGAGAATCCACCAAAATGTTGCGTCCAACTACCGCGCGATCTCCTCCGAAGCGTCGCTGCCAATACCCGTAGCTCAGCATCACGCGCTGGGGGCCGCCCGGCACCTGGTCTTCCTGCGAAAGCCAACGCCCCACGGCCGATGGGACACTCAGCGTCTGCAGCACGCCGTCACTCACCTCCACAGCGCGCACTTGTTCCGGTTCGGCCAGGCCCGTGACGTTCGCCGTGTACGGCACCCACACGCCCAGTGATTGAAATGTTTGGTTGTGCTCGGAATACGTGAAATACATCGACGGCGAGAGCAAAAGTCCGTTCTCGAAGTCCGCCAGTCCAGGAGCGCCGGGAGCGACTTGGTGGACCGCTACTAATTCCTCCGCTTTGGGGTAGTTTAGCGGCTTCAGTAATACGCTATTGACTACGCTGAATACCGCAGTGTTGGCGCCGATTCCAATCGCGATCGTCAACAACGCCACAATTGTAAACACGGGATTGTGACCCAGCCCGCGCAGTGCGTGGCGTACATCCATTAGAAAATCTTCAAGACGAGGCCAGCGCCACGCGTTTCGACTGTCCTCTTCCGTCAGCGTTACATTCCCAAACGCGCGCCGCGCAGCAGCGGCGGCCTCTTCCCTCGGCATCCCCTCCGCGACCAACTCCTCAATTTTTTCTTCCAGGTGCTCCCGAATCTCCTCCGAGAGCTCGCCGTAGATCCGGCCGCGCGAGAACAGTCGCTTCAACCGATTCATGATTCACCTGTGCCTAAAACCCGTGTGATCCCGTCAAGTCTTCCACAAAATCCGTCATTCGTACCGCAACGCCACCACCGGATCAATCCGCGTGGCTCGTCTTGCAGGAATAAAACACGCCGCAAGCGCCACCGTCAGCAACACAATCGACACGCCGATGAACGTCCACGGATCCGTCGCGCTCAAGCCGTAAAGCTGGCTTGCCATCAAGCGCGTCAGTGCGAAGGAGGCAGCGAGCCCAATCACAATTCCTATTATTGCCAGCCGCAGTCCCTGCCCGATGATCAGGCGGAAAACCTCCGCTGCCTGCGCACCCATCGCCACTCTAATTCCAACTTCACGCGTTCGCTGCCGCACCGCATAAGCCTGAACCCCGTAAATTCCTATGCTTGCCAGCAGCAGGGCCAGCCCCGCGAACGCGCTCAGCAGAATCATGTTCAAGCGGTTCTGAGCGATAGACTCGTCTACGACCGCCTCCATCGTTTGCACGCCGACAACAGGCTCATCCGCATCGACTCGATGGATCGCTTCCGTCACCGCGGAAGTCAGGCTCGACGGCGGCACGCCGGTGCGCACGGCCAGTCTCATGAAGGTGGTCCCCGGGTTCTGCGCCATCACGTGATAAACCGACTGCACCGGTTCTGAGACGCTCAATCCATTTAGTCTTACGTCGCCGACCACCCCCACCACATCGCTAGCTTCTCCCGGCAAAAACGTTAGCTTCACATGTTTGCCGATTGGATTTTCATTCGGCCAGAACCGTCTCGCAAAGGATTCACTCACCAGAACCACCGGCCTCGCATTCGCGTTATCCGCCTCCGTAATGTCGCGGCCCTGCTTCAGCGGAATTCGCATCACTCGCAGATATCCGGGAGCGATGAGGCGCACCGCAACCTCTGGCTGGTCCGCCATCGGAACGACGGGTTGCCCTTCCACAGCTACCGGTTGTGTCGAGCCACCTTGTAGCGGCAAGCTATCGACCGCGCTGGCAAACTCCACGCCGGGCAACGCGCGGATCTGCTCCAGCACATGATGGAAGAACCCGTTTTGCTGCGCAACGGTGGCATACTTCTCGCTCGAAATGCCCAAGGTCACCGTCAAGACGTTTCGCGCATCCATGCCGGAGTTGGCGTTTTTCAACAAATAGAGCGTCCGGATCATCAGCCCTGCTCCAATCAAAAGCACTAGCGATACCGCCACCTCCGCCGCCACAAATACGCTCCGCGCTCGCCCGCCGCTTGAATCGGCGTCCGTCTTGCCTAAGCCTTGCTTCAAGGATTCATTCAGATTTGTTTTCGTCAAATGGCAGGATGGCGCCAATCCCGCGATAAAACCCGTCAAAATGGAAATCGTCAGCGTAAAGCCCAAAACCCATCCGTCCAAACCGATCTGCACAGCGAGCGGTAGCTGCGGCCCTATAAAGTCTGCAATGGCTTCGATGACAAAGTGGGCGAGCAGAAGCGCAAGCGCGCCGCCAATCACCGAAATCAGAATCGTCTCCGTGAGCACCAGGCTTATGACACGCCCCCGGCTTGCTCCCAGCGCCCTGCGAACGGCAATCTCCTTTCGCCGTCCCAGCGCTTTCGCCAGCGTCAGATTCGCAACGTTTGCGCATGCGATCAGCAAGACGAACCCAACCGCGCCAAATAACACCAAAAGAGCTGGTCCCACCTGCTGGAACATTTGCAGATTCAGCCGCAGGACGACCGCGCCCCATCCGGCGTCGTCTGCGGGATACTGCTGCGCCAGCCGGGCTGAAATCGTGTCCATCTCGGACTGCGCCTTTTTCATTTCTATTTCAGGCTTCAGTCGAGCGATGACGGTGTAGCCGTGGTTTCCCCGCACCGCCCGTTCCTTCTCCGTCCAGGCCAGCGGCACCCAAAGTTTCGCCTGAAATGGAAAATCAAACTTGGCCGGGGCCACGCCAACCACCTCATAGCTCTTGTCGTCTAGTTTGATCTGGCTTCCAAGAACATCCTTGCTGCCCCCAAAGTGCGTTTGCCAAAATTCGTGGCTGATCACCACCACGTTGCCGTGCCCCGGCTGATCTTCTTCTTCAAGAAATTCTCGCCCGAGGACGGGCTGCACGCCCAGCACCGAAAAGAAATCAGCCGATACCGCGCGCCCTTCCACCGACTCCGGTTGTCCCATGCCCGTCAAGTTAAAATTGCCGAAGCCCACGGCGCTCATCTGTTCGAAGACGTGATTTTGGTCGCGCCAGTCAAGATAATTTGCCGGCGAAACCACAAACTTCGTGACTCCCGGAAAGCTCTTCTGCGGCGGCGTGTGCCACACCACCATGAGCCGCCCCGGATCGCGAAACGGCAACGGCCGGAACAACACGGCATTCACCACGCTGAAGATTGCGGTATTCGCCCCGATCCCCAGCGCCAGCGTCATCACCGCGACTGCGGTAAACCCCGGACTCTTGCGCAGCACCCTGAGTCCATAGCGAACATCCTCGATCATGTTCTCCACCCGCGGCCACCGCCAAACTTCTCGCCCGTCCTCTTCCGCCAGCGTCACATTCCCAAACGCGCGCCGCGCAGCGGCGGCAGCCTCTTTCCTCGGCATTCCGCCGGCAACCAACTCCTCAACCTTCTCCTCAAGGTGCTCCCGAATCTCTTCCGAGAGTTCGCCGTAGATTCCGCGACGCGAGAACATCCGTTTCAGCCAATTCATGATTCACCCCGCGCTAGAACCCGTGTAATCCCGTCAAGCATCGTTTCAAATCGCGACACCTCATGCTCCAGGTGCTTCGCTCCCTTTCCCGTCAGCTTATAAATCCGCACCCGCCGGTTTGTGGACGAGACGCCCCATTCCGCCTTCACCAACTCTTCCTTGAGAAGCCGTTGGAGAGCGGGATAGAGCGAGCCTTCTTCGATCTGGAGTAAATCGTTCGACGTTCGCTTGATGTGCTGTGCGAGGGCATACCCGTGAAGAGGATGTCGCTTCAACGTTCGGAGAATCATCATCTCCAACGCGCCGGGAAAGAGGTCTCGCTGCTCGCGGTTTTTCATAGCTGGGAAGTTGCCTCCAAGCCTAGCCGGCTGTAGCTAGTGTTGGTCTAGGCCTAGAGCAAAATAGTATGGAGGCACTGTTTTGAAGTCAAGAGGAAAAAACTGCGCTCGCGGCACGCCGCTATTTCATCTTCAACTTGCCGCCGCAGCCACTTCCTTTTTTCTGGAAAGATTCCAAAGCTGGATGTATGGCTCCAGGTCCTTCATCATTTTTTGGAATTGCGGGAGGTCCAGAGACTGCGCGCCGTCACTGATGGCTTTCTCCGGCGCCGGATGTACCTCTACGATTAATCCGTCGGCTCCGATGGCCACGCCGGCGCGGGAAAGCGCGGGAACCAGGCTGCGCTTTCCTGTCGCGTGGCTTGGGTCGAGAATCACCGGCAGATGCGTCAGTTCATTCAGCGCGGGAATTGCCGCGATGTCGCAGGTATTTCGCGTGACCGTTTCGAACGTGCGAATTCCCCGCTCGCACAAAATCACGTCGGGATTCCCGTGCGCCGTGATGTATTCCGCCGACATCAGTAATTCTTTCACCGTACTGCTCAGACCGCGCTTCAGCAAGACCGGACGGCCGCATTTTCCGAGAGCCTTGAGCAGCATGAAGTTCTGCATGTTCCGCGCGCCCACTTGCATCACATCCGCATATTTCGCAACGAGATCCACGTCGCGGTCGCTCATCACTTCCGTGATAATCGCCAATCCTGTGGCCTTCTTCGCTTTCTGCAGCAGCTTCAATCCTTCTTCTTCCATCCCCTGAAAATCGTACGGCGATGTCCGCGGCTTGAACGCGCCGCCGCGCAGCATTTTCGCCCCGGCTTTCGCCACGCCTTCCGCCGCTTGCATGATTTGCTTCTCCGATTCCACTGAGCACGGCCCGGCCATCACCACAAATTCTTCGCCGCCAATGGCTGTGCCGTTTACTTTGATTCGCGTTTTTCCGGCACGAAACTCCTTGCTCACAAATTTGTACGGCGCGGAGATGCGCACCACTTTCTCCACTTGCGGCATGGCCTCGACCGATTCGAAACACGCCGTCACGTCGCCGACGCCAACGACGCCGATGACCACGCGCTCTTCGCCTTCGATCGAATGCACCTTGTAGCCGAAGTGTTCCACTTGTTTTCGCACCTCGTCAATTTCTTCGCGTGTCGCGTGCAATTTCATCGATATGATCATGGCTCTGTCCTCTCAACTGCTTTTCTGATCTTCATTTCTTTCTATGTCCTCAAACTTTTTGCAAGAATAATCTCTGAAAAATAAAAAAGCCCACTCGCTGCGAGTGGGCCGAATCTTTTTTCTGGATCCGCTTACAGAAACGCCCCCCGCCACCTAGTTGGGTGGACCGCTAAATCGAAACCAGTACGTGCGGTAGGCGGTGTTCATAGTCGTAAGCGAGAAGTCTATTTCGTATCTTTCCTTGATGCAACAATTTATTTCGCGCACAAGATACCGGAATTTCCGCCCTGCTTCTTCAATAAAGTACAACCGCAATGCGGTAGACCGGAAAATTCATTTCTTGCATCGGCGCGCACGCGCCGACTTCGGCGCGGTGAAATTCCTGGTTATGAACTTTTCGTTCCAGGCCTTCCGGCAATTTGCCAAGGTCCGGCGCTTCAAAACGCACGATGGACATGGCGCGATTTCCAACCGGCACGCCTTGGTTGGCGCATTCTTTGCGCGCGTTCTCCGTTTGGCCCACCGAGATAAGTCCGCGTGTTTTGAGCAATGCGCTTACTTGCTTTTCCTGCTCATCGAAATTCAGTTCCGGCACGGCAAGCGAAAAATCCTGCACCGCAAATAATCTCCCCCGCGCTTCCACGACGGCAACTCCCAGTGCGGTGAGTTTTGGATCAAGAATGTTGGCGCGGTGGCCTGGGGAGTGCATCCATCCATAATGAATGTCGCCGGCGTCCTGGCCGGCAGCGATATTCTCCGCCACGGTGGAGAAGCGCGCGCCCACGGCGGTGATGCGCTGGACGAGGGCGGGCTCGCCCGGGAATTGGTGGGAGATGGCGCTGTGCTGCGCCATGAGTTCGGCGTGGTAACGGGCGGCGGAAGCGAGGAGAGTATTCCACTTCAACGGTGGCAGATCTTCCTTGGCGCGCTCGCGATTGGCGTCGTCGAAGAGGGCTTGCTCCGTCGGAGAAGGCCGCACGGAAGTGTGTTCCACGGTGGAAGGTTGCGTGGAGTGCAGCGAGGCTGACGAAGATTGCGCGGTGATCGGCGCGTCCGCGGCAGGCGGATGATTTTTTGGGATGGCGGCGAGAACGAAGAGAAACGTGATTATCGCGGCGGCCATGAAAAAACGGAAATTTTTCATGGCGCGCGGAATCAGCCGCGGACGTGCACGGCGCTGAAACTGAGCACGACGTGGCCGCCAGCGGTTGGACGGCCAAAACTCAGCATCGGGCTGAAGCGGGAAAAGAGCAGCATTTGGTCGAGCTGGCGGCGCAGTTCGACGCTGTTGGGGCCGGAAAGAATCTGGTAATCGGTCATCTGGCCATGCGCGTCCACGGTAACGTCAATGAGAAGCCCATGCGGCAGCGAAAGCTCCACTTCGCTCTGGTCCTGCGACCAGGATTGCGGATAGTCGGAGAGCGTGAGCAACTCGGCAGGACGCATCAAGTTGAGAGCCACGTCATTCTGCACGGCGCGGACGGTGATGCCGGGCACAATCATCTGGAACACAAGAACGAAAACGAGAATGGCGGAGAAGAAACCGCCGGTGGCTGGAAGAGTGAGCGGCCGAAAAACGTTATCGAGTAGAATTTCCGCGCGGTCCTTCACGCGGCGCAAGCGGCTGGGCCAATCGTGAGAATGCTGGGCCTGCGCGGCGGCCACCTTAATGCGTACTGCCAGGTCGGCAGGCGGAAGGCTCTTGGGCATGCGAGACAATAGGACGGCCAGCTTGCGGAATTTCTGGAGCTCCGCGCGGCAAACGTTGCAACCTTCGAGATGCTCACGAATCTCGACGCGTTCTTCGACGCGCGCCGCGCCGGTCACAGCATCATCGAGATAACCCGCCAGTTTGGTTCGTACCGTGTTGCACTTCATGGGAGACCCTCGCCCGGGGAGCTTGCCCGCGGGGACGTACTTTGTTCAGACGTTGTGATACGCCGCGCCGCGGTGAATGCATCGGTGAACGGCGACGGTTGCGGCTCGGAAACGGGACCGTGGGAAGACGTTTGCGCGTGTGGATGGTGCGCATTCGCCTCCAACAACAGCGGTTCGAGAATTTCCTTTAGTGCGCGGCGTCCGCGAAGGATGCGAGACTTCACCGTGCCGACGCTGCATTCCAAGACTTCCGCGACTTCTTCGTAGCTCAGCCCTTCGAGATCGCGCAAAATCACGGCGCTGCGAAACACGTCCGGCACCTGATGCAACGCACCCTGCACAGCGACTTGAATTTCCCGGGAAGCCAGCAGCTCGAACGGCGTGGCGCCAAGATCCTCGATCTCGATGCGGGCGTGGCCTTCTTCCGGTTCGGCGTCAATCGAAACATTTTTCTGCAGATGGCGCTTGAACCAGCGCTTATGGTTGAGCGCTTCGCGGATGGCGATGCGGTAGAGCCACGTTTTCAAAGAGCTGCCCTGGCGGAAACTGCGGATGCCGCGAAAGGCTTTCAAGAAAACTTCCTGCGCGCCGTCGGCGGCGTCGGAGGTATCGCCGAGCATGCCGAGAATGAGGTTATAGACCGGCGCATGATAGTGCGTGACGAGCCAGTCGAAGGCCGTCTCCGAGCCGGCTTGCAACTCGTGGACGAGTTCGGCTTCATCGCGGCCCCAGCTAAGGGCACTAGCCCAATCGGACACTGCCGGCCTTTCCGACCCGCTGCTGAATGGCGGGCCACCCTGCTATCGGTCTACCTTTAGAACGGTAGACTCAGGCACGACTTGCAACGGGGATCGTTGTCTAGCTGTCCCCGATGTCCGCTCTTTATGGTTAGACACCGGGGAGGGCGGAGTTGTTTCCCCGGAGGGCGAAGAAATGTTGCGCCAATGGCCATTGTGGCACCAAGGGGGTTGGGCCGCAATGGGACTGGCGGTGGAAAGGAAAGGGCGTCCCAAAGTCGGAAGGTCTGAACGTCCGAAGGTGGGGACGAAATCCGCAGGGGAACACCCCCCCATCAGATGGATCAATATCAAAACAAAGGGGATAGAAATTGGGCAATTCGTAAGTGATTGAAAAGAAAGGATGAGATAACGTTTGATGGTTGAGTGCAAATGGGGGCTGAGAACCTAGAGTTAAAGTAATGGTTTAGGTTTTCGGACGGAGGCATCCCCCCACCCCCCATGGCGATGGAAAGCAAACTGGAAGGGAAACAACATTGGTGCAGTTTCTCTTCCGGAGCAAGCGCCCGAAGAAAGCGGCCCAAAAAGCTGAAAGAGTCCAGTCCAGCCGCAAAGTAAATGGTTCGCCGACACCTGCTTCGGGGCAAGAGTACAGGACCGGAGAGCGCGCATGCATAAGAGGAAAAAAACCCGACGCCGTGATGGTGGACGGTATTCCGATAAAGCCCATCAGCCCGGCAGAACACAGGCGGCTGGAGAAGCGAATCAAGAAGAAGTACGAAAAGCTGCGGCGACGGTACCCGAGTTCATGGCAAGAATTGGATTTCGCACTGGCATGAGGGAGGATATCTCTCCTTCAACGTGTGGTCGCAGATGGGAAGAACTTCTCGATCCTGTGTAGCCCAACAGTCGTCACGAACGTCGTTGATTTCGCTCATGGGAAGCTAGCGCTTCCGTGAGTTTTCGGAAAAGTGTGCGTAAGATCGTCGGAACGACCCGATTTTGGGTTTCTTCGCGCGGACAATGCAGCTCGGTTTTCGCAAACATCTCCGCTTCGAGTGCCATAGCCACGCTCTTCAATGAATCTGGAATGGGCTGCTGAGAATACTTAAATGTAGAGAACGGGCTGGACAGGCGCATCTGCGCCCGCGCGTCCTCGGCGTTCGCCTTATTCCCGAAGAGCGCAGCGCACGTCCGTCGCAGCGTGAGCATATCCAGGTCAGAGAGGCCGGCCCTTTTCGCCGCTGGCTTGAGGACTCCGTTTCGAAAAGTGGCTTGGCGGATCGGAGGCAGATTGTCGGACCCCCACGGGCGCGCGGCGGGAAACAGCCAGTCTTCATCGCTGCCGCGAGTGGATGCCACCCAGGCACGGAGTTCTTGCCGCAGGCCTGGAGGCACGTACACATTGACACTGTGCTCCCCTGGATGCGCTTCCCTGATCTGCCCCATAGTGAAGACTTCATCAATTCGGATGAATTCATCATGGACGTCATTACGCCGAAGCGCGAACAGCTCCTCCGGGCGCACTCCAAGCTGAATGAACAAGCGGACTATGAGGTGGTCCCGGCCGGATAGCTCAGACAGAAGTGCTCGACATTCACCGAGGCTCAGGTAGCGCTCCGATTTCTGCTTTCGGGACTTGTGCTCCAACTTGAAAGTGTAGCTCCGCATAGGATTGCTCATGATGAGGTTCAATTCCTGCGCTAGGTCAAGAATCGCGCGCAAATGCGTAACAACCTTATCTAGAAGAGAGTGGCTCGCGTTGTTCCTAACCATCCCGTTTATGAATGTCTGGATCTCCGCGGCGGTCAGTTCGTCCACGCGCCGATGACCGAGATTGCCAATTAGTTGCTTCCCAATAATACTCTTTGCCGTAGCTCCCGCGTGAGCTCCCCATCTCAGTTCCTTCACGGCTATATATCGGTGTGCAACCTTTTCAAATGTCGCAGCCGAATCGGGCGCAACACACCTTCCTGCATTCTCTGGATTGAGAATAGTCATGACCTGCTCCGCAGGTATCTGCAACATTTGTCCCGACATTTTCAAAACCTCCGATAGGATCGCCTGCCAGCAATTACGGTCCGGCAGACTGGGTTACCTTATCTCGGCAACTTTTTGCCCGGTCTGAAACTCGGCGCAATCCGGCCTCAAGCCACCACGAGCCTTTGCACCTTAAACTGCGCTATCACCACATCCGCGTTCCGTAACAAAATTTGAACTAACCTGGAAAAAGACAAATCGGACCTGTTCTGGGCAACTCTAATCCACGACGAGTCCGTCAGCTCGAAACTTCCCGATTACCACACTGACTTGGTCTCCGCGTTTCACCAATCTGCCTTTGTTCGAGAATGCCATCCAGTAGGACTTGCCCGCTTCGGGGGTGCTGCTCTGACGCAATTGCCCGACTTTTTCCAATGAAGGAACCACGAGCTTGACCTGCGCCTTCGGGTCAATCAAGAAAGGCTCGGTCTTCTTGTCGTTGAGGATCTTCGCTTTGTCTGGGTCTAACACGCGATATGTAAATCGGATGACCTCTCCCGACTCCACAGCCTTTAACCCGAGAGAGTCCACTCCCCAAACAAGCCCGTAGTACTTCCCTGCTCTTCCCGCGAAGCGGTTGGGCTGATAGCGAGGACGAGCCGCAGCCGCCGGAGCTTGACCGGCTGGGGCAGCGGCAGTTTGCGCCCGCGCCGTTGAGACCAAAAAGCTGCTGGCGAGGACTCCTGCCAGCAGCATCAGTTTAGTGCCGGTGAATCCATATTGGTTGATCATCTGGAACCCATTCTCGTCATGGTTGTCGAAAGGATCCTGGAGCCAGCTTGCGCGCCGGCCCCAGGTTGTTCTCTCTCCCTTACGGATTTGCGTGGCCGATTAGCGCACCTGATTGCGGGCTTCCCGCGCCATTGTCGGTGAAGGTAATCGTCCCGGCACGATTCATCCCTCTCGGCGAGGTAACGTTCGTGAACCTGACCGTCACGGTGCAGCTCGCACCTGGCGCCAGGGTTGTTCCCGTGCAGTTATCCGGCCCAGCGAGCGCTCCCACATTGAAGAAGTAGGTCAGCGCCGACCCGCCCGAGACCCCGACATTGGAAACCGTCGTCTGTGCCCCAGTCGAAGGTGCGGTGTTGGCCAGCGTGACGATTCCAGTCCCGGTAAGGGCTCCCGTGGTCAGCGTGATCGTCAGAGGATTCGGCGTGATCGATAAGGCTGCCCGCGCCGCGACACCTGTTCCAGTGAGTGAGACTGGTGTAGGCGTGACCGTGGCGCCAGTATAGGCGACGGTCAAGGTTCTGCTAAAGGCCGTTGCCGTCGGCGGCGCGAACACAACGTTAATGGTGCACGAAGCGCCCACCGCCAAGGTCGCGCCGCAGTTCCCGCCCGCGCTACCTCCAGGCCGCGAGAAGGGCTGTGGTGAACCGCCAGCAAAGGTGAAGGTACCACCCACTAGACCAACGTTGCCGCTGTTCATCACTGTAAGGGTTCGTGCGTTGCTGGTCGTACCGGTCGCCCAATTGCCGAACGCCAACGGGCTGGGGGATACGGTCGCGGTCCTGATCGCGGCTATGCCAGTTCCGCTAAGCGAAGCAGGAGAGCCAGCTACAGAAACGCTGGCCGTTATGGTAGCTGTGCCAGTTACTGCACCTGCTAGCACTGGCGAGAACACTATGTTGATCGTGCAGGTAGATCCTGCAGCCAATGTTGTGCCGCAGCCTGCTCCGGTCCTCGAGAACGGCGCAGTGACGGCGACCGTGATACCGGTCAGGGTTGCGCCACCGGTGTTATGCACCGTCAGTGTTTGGGACGCGCTGGTGGTACCGACCAGCACGTTCCCGAACACCAATGGCTCGCCCGTCACGCTAGCAATCGCGAAATTGGGCGGCACGAACTCGACCGCGCCGGCGTCAACCGCATTGTTCCCCTTCCTTGGATGACCGAAGAAGTCAGTGCTCGGCGCCAACATATAGGCGAAAAGAGCGGACGAAGGAATGTAATTGATGGCCGCCGAACCAGATGCAAGCGAATAGTTGCCGAGCGTTGAGCCGTTGAGGGGGTTCGTCATATCTAGCGGGCCCCAACTGATGTTGATCCAGTTGTTGCCTTCGTCCACCGTCGCGGCCGGCGTCAGGTTGAAGATTGGGTTGGGCACGGTCGCGTCGGAGATGCCCGGAGGCACCTGGTAACCCATCGACCCCAATTCCGGAGGGACTCGCGAGCCGTTGCAGTACTGGCTCACAACGGTCGGGTTGGATAGCGTGTTATGGGCCCCGGGATAATCACCAGCGTCCGTCAGTACCGAGTAGTTCGGGGCGAGCGTCAACCCTGAGCTATGGTTGGACGGTCCGGAATCTCCACGCACACCGATGTCCCAATAGCTCGAAGGGGAGACGCAGGCGCCAGTACCACCGGTAACGATGATGCCGCTACCGTTGGCCGACGTGGCCTCCGCTTGCGGCTGGCTAGGCGCTCGGGTCGTGGTGAACGCATCGTACAGGGCGACTACGTTCTGCTGGTTCAGGCTTCCTGAACCGAGGGTACCCACGCCGATGTAGAACGAACGGTTCTGCCACAGCACATCGTTATACAGAAGCGGGACAGAGTACTTCTTGCAAGGCCCATTGGTGGCGAACATGTTCAGCAGGGTGTTTCCATGGCCCACGGGGCAGATAATCCTCGCGGGCAAAGCTCCGGTCAATTGTGGGCTGTTCCCCAAAACCACCAATCCGGCAGGCTGGGGTGCCGACGCAGTGGTTGACGTTGTTTGTCCCGTGGGCGGCGGCGGCGACTGGCTGCTAGCCAGAGGCGCCCCCAGAGTGTTGAAGAGCACGCCCGAGGAGGCCGTAGTATCGTTGGAAATCACAGTGTTGTTGATGAAGTTTACCGCCAGCGAATCTTCCAACGAGACACCACCGCCATCCCAACCGGCAACGTTATTTGCGATGATGTTGTTGGTGACGCTGACGGAATACCAAAGCTCCGGGATCAACGGGAAGCGGGGCACTTCCGTGCCATTCACGGCCTGGAAGCGAAGTCCGCCACCGCTGCCGCTTTCCGCCGCATTGCCCATGATGAGGTTTGCGTTGATGACCAAGCCGGGACCAGCGCCGTCGCCGAGCCCAGGCACGCAATCGACGTCAGTTACGCTGCCGCACTCGAGGCCCGTCGGCGTAAATCCGTCGGGAGGTGCGCCCTGGACGATCAACCCACCGCCATTAGTGGGAATGGTCGGGTTAGTGCTTTGATTGAACAGGAACGTGTTGTTCTCGATGTCACCATTCCAGATGAACCCGAGATGTGCGAGGCCGCCGCCATCACCCGTGCTCAGGTTTCCGCATACCCAGTTGTGGTTGAACTTGTAGTAGTCGGCTCCCGTGCAGAAGCTCACTCCGCCTGCCCCACCGGGTGTGGCCGAGAACAATTCGTCGCCTGTAGAAGAATTGCTCGTGATGGAGTTGTGGTGAACGTTCACATGCGTGTAGAAGCAGTACGGCAGCTGAGTGTTCGGAATCAGGCTGTCCTGGCAGGAACCTGGAGATATGGTTCCAGAATTCGGCGCGAGATATGCATCCGTGAATTCGCCTTGGCCGATGCTGATTCCGCCTGTCAATGTGCCGGCATTGTTTGTAACCCGGTTGTTGGCGATCTCCAGGTTATGTCCCCAACCGTGCACGAAGATCCCTCCACCGCCTTGGGAACTGTTGGTAATGCTCAAGCCATCGATTCTCGAGGGATTGCAGTGGAAATTGCTGGGGTACGGGTTCGGATTGTCCTCGCAATGATCGCTCGAGACTCCAGGGATCGTGACCAGAAGCGTGGAGCCGGCTGGGAATTCAGCTTCGGCGCCGCTTCCGAAGACGTCAGTGGCACCGGCAGGAATGTTCACGCCCTTCGAGAGGACAGTAATGCCCGCGCCTTCATAGGCTCCCATCAAGGAAGGTTCTTGCAACATTTCTGCCAGGTTACCGTTAACTGTGGTGTCCCATCCGACGACGCCTTCTCGGGGCAAGCGGTCTACCTGTGGGTTGTTGGGGAGACCGGCAAAATCAGTCCAACCAGCTCCCGGGCAAGTGAATGTTCCGCTTGAGTCATACGGATTCGTGCCATCACCGGCAGTATAAGGTTGTCCATTGATCGCCAGGCCAAACAAACAACCTACGGCCCGGCGCCAAGGATCGAGCTTTCCGGCGGGGTGGGTATTGGCATTGATGACGCTGGAGGCGGCACCTACACCTTGCAGGCGAACCGGCTTCCACATGAGCACCATCTCGTTGTATGCGCCGGGATTGACGATAATCAAATCGCCGGGATGCGCAGCATCAATCGCTGCCTGGATCGTGGGCTTGTCCGTAGGGACGTGGGTCGGAGCTTTGCCCCCGATCGTGACCGTCACAGTGTCGACCGACTGCTTGCCGTCGCCTGCGGTAATCACAACTTCACCGCACTGCGTGCTTGTCGTTCCCGCGGGGGTGTATTGCGCTTGTTGCTGCAGGGCGCAGTTCGACACGCCCGAGGGCACAGTGACGGTTATCTGGGAATCACTCCAACCTCCGGGCTGAATGGTCGCAGTTTTCCCTCCGATCGTCACACTGGACAGGGTATTGCATGATGTGCTGACACTTGTACATTGAGTTCCAAAACCGTAGTGGCGGTTGACAGTCTTGGCATTATATGGAGCGGTTGTGGCCGAGGGCCCGGAATAGGCATTGTTGTTCACAAGCACGTTGCCTAACGCTTTAATCGTTAGGGTGTGTCCGGCTGCGCTCACCCATGGTCCGATTCCATCTCCATCCACTTCGCTAATCGCCGGCGTGGCATCAGGATAGGCACAATCCGGGTTGTTGTATCCCGCGCCCGCAAAAGCGGACGTGGGCACCACCGGCGTATCCATGTACTGGGTCGCTCCCGGCATGAAAGGGATCTCGTAGCAGAACTGGCTGTAGGCCGGGTTGTACAGCGGATCCGGCACCGTACCAGTGCCCGGGTCGTTCATACACGTGACCATCATTGTTGGCGCATACCCCGTCGGATTGGGCGGGTTGACTTCCCATGTTGAGTAGGTCAGGCCATTATAGGAACCCCAGTGATCGGAGTAGACGCGCGCGATTTCGCTTCCGGTCCAATCTTTAATAGCGACCGGAAGATTGGCAGGAGAGAATTTCTCACCGAATTGCGGCGAGAAGGGATCGAATTCCGACGTGAAGTCGTCGGTAATAACACCTGTGAAGTGCGCGGCAACGTGAGTCGAGGTGAATAGGTAAAACCTCGCGAGCGAGGAGGCCTGGTCCTGAACCGTAACTTCTTTGCGGTCGCAGAGATTGCGAGTCGCGCCGGCGAAGGGCGATACTTCCTGGGATTGTGGGAACAGGCTGATGAAGTCAGGAACGATGCGCGACGCGCCCACGCAAGGCCAGGCTTGCTCCTGGGTAGGTGCGGCGTCAATCCCTCCTACTGATGCAGTGCCCAGATTCTGCGTCGGATTCTGCGGATTGTTCGAGTTGTAGGCGGCGCCAACGGCAGCTTGGTCCGGAATGATGAAAATGTTGCCCAAGCCGGCGAACTGTTGGGTGACCGGCGCGATGTAGTTGTCGCCGATTAGAATGTTTTTGTCTTCTTCTTTTTCTAGCTCATAACCCGGGGGTACAACCACTTCGACGACGTACTTGCCGGCAGGCAGCATGGGGGTGCCGGATCTGTAGGGATCAGACGCGTCAGGATTCGGCACGCAGACTGTGCAGTTCGTAGTAAGCGGCTTTCCGTTCGTGGGATCCATGCTGGTAACGCTGGGGAATCGGTACGCGCCGTCGTAAGGTGCCGGCTGGACCTGATTCCAGTTGTGCATGCCGTCATAGCACTTGAACTGGGAATTGTTCGGCAGCGAAATGCCGGGGTTCAGGGTGTTCGGCTGGTTAAACAGCGAAAAGAAGAAAAGATCCGCGTTCGTTCCAGTATCGCGTCCCTGTCCGGGGCAGTTCATATTGGGGACACCATCGGACCGGAAGCCCTGGGCCCAAGCGTCCCAACTGCTGGTCAGCGTGGTGTCGACCAACTTCAGGGACTTAGTCCCGTCCGTCGCTGTTCCCTCTTGGTAAAGGTTTATGGTGACGTTCGGAATCTGTGGCTCCCATTGGAGCTGCACGAGCAGTTGCGGATCGTCAAATGGACGGGTCGAGGCATATACGACGTGGCCATGAATCCCGCCGTTCTCGCCGGGAACGAAGGGTTTCTTGCCGAATTCGATGAAACTGTTCTGGCCGGAGAAGCCCTGCCAACCTTCAGTTTCAACCCAAGCCGGGTCGATGCGGCCAGTAGATAGGTTCGTCGTCGCGCTGCTTCCCGGCCCATTGGCAACGGAGAATCCGGTGCAGTCCGCATTGTCGCAATAGACCGCCCCAGGTACTCTCAGGTTCGAGGGCAGCGAAACCTGTTCGGATGTGTTCGCCATGAAGTGGCCGATAGCAGAAGTTCCGCACGGCGCCGTGGCAGAGGTGCAAGTGCCGTCGGCGGGCCCGCCCGCGTCGTAGACGACGTGGGTCCCGGTGCTCTTGTAACGGGAGGTATCCGTTTCTACGACGTACCAACTGAATAGTGGGAATATCTCGTTGAAGCCAGCATTGCCGTTCAGATCCGTGTTGTTAAAGTTGGAAAAGCTGCCGTCGCGGAACCGAATGTTGGTTGGCACCAGCGTGAGTCCGGGTTCGTTGGGCCCTCGTACACCATTGCCGTCCTGGTCGAAGAAGGTCGAAGTGTAGATGTTCGCCTGCCACTGGTTCATGGCAATCTGTCCCATATTGACGTTGGTTTGTTTGACCCCGCCAACTGTGGCGCCCAGTCTAACGGGCGTCGAAAGACCGTCGACCAGCATGTCATTCCACTGGTCGAAGACCGTGACTCTCCAATCACCATCGGGAAGACCCGAAAAGGTGAAATTGCCGCTGGCATCGCACTTGGTGAATGCAAAATCCTCGCCGTCCGGATCTCCAATGCTCACATAGCATTGTGTGAAAGCGAAGCTACGGTTATCGCCACTGCTGTAGAGTCGCTGATCGGGGGTGCGGCTCATGCGCTCGGTTGTGACCAGACCCGTCACGGTATTGCCACAGGTACCACCATTGCCAGTGAGGACAGGATCGCTGCCATTGCAGACGCCCGGCAAGCGGTCGTTGATGGTCTTTGGGTTGGCAAAGCCGATGGTCACATGGTAGCCCGCCGGCCCAAACTCCTGGAAGAAGCTCGGCTCGCCAATCCGCAGGAAAGAATCGTGGGCCTTCTGCCCGTCTAAGGTATTGGTCTGGAGCCACTCTTCACCGCGCGCAATCCGGTCGGCCCCCGGCGTCGCCACAACTCCATATCGGCCGGGGTAGAGATTGGCAATGACGGCTTGGCCCGCCAACGGGGATAGGGTTGTGCCATCTGATTCATATTTCGGGCAAGTAACGATCATGCTTGTAATACCCAATTGACCTACGGTGCCATCAAATCCTGTCCGCGCATTTGAGGAAATCGGGCAGGCATCATTCCCATTCGCTGGATCGATTGTTCCCGACAAGCTATTCGAGAGCGGCATATTGAACATGTCATAAGTGGGCTGACCAGTGGCATCGCCCGGGCCGCCCGCGTCGTCAAACAAGGTGATTTGAAAACCGCCGAGGCCGGGCTCGTTGGATGCCAGGACGTCGATTCCGCCACCGGCATCGTGCTCGCCGTTGAGCGGGAAGTCGTCCTCGAACACAAACACCGAGAGTTTCGCCGGCGGAAATGGAGTGGGTTGCGTGAGCACGGTGACAGCCGTCTGCCCGAAGGTGATGGGAGCGCCGCCCATACCATGGCCGCAGGTCGAAGATGGCACCGAATTGTTCGAAGCATCTGCGACGCAAGTGGGCGCTGATGTATAAGCTGCGGCAAACGGGTTGGCCGCATCGCCCGGCAAGACAGAAATGTAGTAGCGCTTTTTCGGATCGAGAACCACTTGTCTGGGATCTACGGCCGTCTCTTGAATGGCATCGGTTCTGCAACCGCCGTTGCTGATATCGCACACAGCCGGGGCGCCGAGGAGAGTCTGGCCCGATTCGCAGGACAGTATACCCGTGCAGCCAGCCGCCACGACCGGCATGTAGCTGGTGTGGAAATTGGTGCCAAACGTGGGAACGATCCCGGAACCAAAGGTCGGGCAGCCACTCGCCGGAGGATTGGTTGTGCAGTTTGGATCGATGTAAAAGGTGCGGTCTTCTTCAATGATCCAGCGATAGTCCGAGATAGTAGTCTTTTTGTCGGCACCGTCCAAAACCTTGACCGCAAGCCCGCTTCCCGCCGGGAAAATCAGCGTCACGGTCGCGGTCCCGGTCCCGGGCGACGTTCCTCCCGATCCGCCTGAGGCACTGAGCGTTCCCTGTGAGTTCTGCGCCTGGTAGCTAAAGGTGTACGTGCCAGGTGCCGGAACGTTCGCGTTGAACGCGCCACTTTTATCCACAGAAAGCGTCCAACCTGATCCGGAGAGCGTAACACTTGACGCGGCAACCGAAAGAGGATAACCCGCCGCATCTTTGTCAACCGACAGGATGCCAGGAGACTTGATGCTCAGGGATGTTGCTACGTTCGAGGTGTATGAAATGTCGTTAACGGTGATGCCGGTGGAAGCCTCCAGGCAGCTGCCGACCGCCGTCGTGCAAGCGTTCAACGAGACCGTGGCCGTAACGGCCGAGTTCCCATTTGCCATGTAAATGAAGGAGTCCGAGGTCGTGGGCGAGGTCGTGGCGGTCCATGAGGCGTCGGGTACGTAGGTGAAGGTGCCGTTCGGGTTAAGAGTTAGCGTGCCGTGAGCTGGCACGGTGGCGGTGACCTGCACGCCGTAGACATTGACGTCGTTCGCAATCACACCCCTGGACGGATCCGACACGGTGAGCGTGTTTCCGTGGACCACATTGTACGTATCGTTGTTGGCTGTCGGGGGCGCCAGTGCAGGAACATGTGTTGGGGTATTACCACCATCGATGCCGATGTAAGCTAGCATCCCAGCGTCGCGCG